>JACCDI011026646.1_pt1 | contig 91419 bp, 96 predicted proteins | sample 7442791 | NCBI WGS metagenome assembly JACCDI01 (sample SAMN15323434, study PRJNA562643) | freshwater metagenome | isolation source: river surface water | place: USA:Blue River Watershed | collected 2017-08-15
TAATAAAATGTAAAAAGTATTTAGTGATAAAAAAAGTATTTGAATACAAAAATATATCTCTAAATACTTTGGGACATTACAATAAGAAAACAGAGCATTAGGTGTATTGTTATTACCATCAATAGGTCTTTCAATGAGAAAAAAATATAGAGACATTAACATTGAAAACTTGGAAACATACAATGATATAAAAAATCTTGTGAATTTTAAAAATAAAAATACTTTAAACGAAACAAGAGTATATATATGTATTATTATCTAATCAATATTGTAATAAATAAATGTAAGATTATGCTGTCATACTATTATATATAATATATACCTTGTATTATTAAATACATTTTATAAATTTATTTAAAAAGAAATTATTATTTATAATAATGAATACATTTATATGTAAAAGATGTGGTTATAAAACATCATCAAAGAGTAACATTTGTAAACACCTTAGACGTAAGAATCCATGTGAAGTAAATAATGAGGATATTTCTGTTGATGTATTATTAAATGAACTATTACCGCCAAAAATATACAAGAATAATTGTTATCAATGTAAATTTTGTGAACGCAAGTTTAATAGTCAGTCAAATTACTCTAGACATATAAACAAGTGTAAATTAAAAAATAATAAAGAAATAAACGAATTAAAAAAAGAAATCGAAAACTTGAAAACAATGATGGAACATACTAAAGGAAGTATAAATAACGTTAATACAAACAACAATGTTACTAATATTCAGATTAATAGTTTTGGTAGAGAAAATTTAGATCATATTCCTAAAGATTTTTTGACATCTTGTTTTATGATGAAGAACATACCATCACTCATAGAAAATATATATTTTGATGAAGAATGTCCAGAAAATCATAATGTGAAATTACGAAGTTCAAAAAATAAAACAGCTAATGTATATGATGATGGAAAATGGAGAATAAGTCCTGTTGATAAAATAATCGATGAAATGGTGAATAAGGGTCAAACTATTTTATCAAAACACTACAAATATAATAAAGAATTTGTAGAGGAAGAAATGAGTGAAGATGAGATTATGGAAGTCATTGATTGGTTACAGAAAATATGGAATGACAATGTTAAAGTAAGAAAACCATTAAAGGAAGATATTATGGCTATCCTAATGTCGTATAAAGATGAATAATGTTAATCTTAGTCTTAATGCATTGTAGGAAGTGATGTTGTAAATTCGACACATAATGTTTCGAGTGCTATCTTAGCAGCATCATTTTCAGCTTCTTTCTTATTAGATCCATTTCCTATACTTATAACATTATCATTACTATCTTTCAGACATACTTTGAAAACTTTATGATTATTTAATATTTCCACATCCATTTCAAAAAATCTGGGCATATAACCATGATTTTGTTGATAATATTTTAGAATTTGATCTTTATAGTTATTATTCATTCGAATAAGCTCTGAAAAATCTAAATTATTTTCAATGACACTTATAATCCAATCTTTAGCAATTTCATAATTAAAATCCATATAAATAGCTGCTAGAAAAGCTTCAAAAGCATCTTCTAAAATATTAGAAATATTGCGACCATCGTTATCTTCTATTTGTTTAGAAATAAGGATATACTCATTTAATCCTACAATTTTACAAAGTTTAGCTAACATTTTTCCATTTACTAATTTTGTTCTCATCCGTGTTAAGAAACCTTCATTTTCATCTGGATATCTTTCAAATAAATAACTAGCCACAGCAATACTTAACACAGAATCTCCTAAAAATTCGAGTCTTTCGTTAGATTCTTCTTGTAAGGGAATACATCCTTTAGGACAATCAATATTTCCATCAAAGAAATTTTCATTTTTCCTTGTACAATATGACTTATGTACCATAGCACATCTATATACATCAATATTTCTAAATTTTTCATTAACATCATATTTTCTCAGAATATTTGTTAAATCGTCTTCCATAATTAACTTATTGGCTTCATTATATGGTACTACAACAGTGTTCATTGTTTTTATTATCAAAAAGAGTATCAATAAGATTATTAATAGCACTAGATGTAAGCTTACGAGCTTTACCTTTATTATCTAGAGTTGTTATATTTTTAAGTATATTCAATTTTTGTTCATAATTTTTATCTTTAAGGGCTTCTATCAATAAATTCATATTTGGATATTCTTTAGCAATAGCTGTAGCTGTTTTTAAAGAGATAGAAGGAATTTGACATAGCATATTTGTATAAGTAGATTCCTTTTTTACTCTTACACCCTGTTGCTCAGATATACAATAAGGTTGTGTACAATACTTTTCAGGATCTAAATATATTCTTTCAAATATATTTAATAAGAATTCAAATGTATCTTTTATAGATGATGTATGTATAATACTTACTTTATCCCTCAAAATAGTATTTACAAGTGCACCTTTTACTTGTTTATCAAGGCCATTAAAATCTTTGAAAGGAAATTCAAAAATGTATTTGAAAATAGTGTTTCCATATTTCTGCAATATATTAATTTTTTGATTTTTATAACGTCCATCAATAATACTTGCCTTGAGATCCTGTAATGTTTTTCTTTCAAAAATGAATAATGGATCATTTTTATAATATATAATAATATCACCTAGTTCCAAATTTTGAAATGAGATATTATACTTTTCAATATTTTCAGATGTAAGAAGTTCTTTTAATTTACACTCTCTATGATCAATAATAATATTTGTCATAATATATAAAGTATAAACTATCTTATATGTTTTATTAATGTAGCTTTATTGTTTTAAAATAATAAATGATATTTGAAGAGAAGTTTTTTCCAATTGAAACTTATAACTTAGGAATAGATAGCAGTTATCGTGATAAAACAAAATATCCCAACTCTCATGATTATGTTATTACTTTTGATAATATATTTAAAAATATTATATCAGTGCAGTTGGTGTTTGCAGTATATGAAACAAGTGGAATAGAAAAGTATGTTAATTTATATATAGATGAGTTATCACCCAATCTAATATCAAACTCACAGTATATATCAGGATCTTTTTGTCAACTTCCAACACTACAAGCCAAAAATATATATGATACATCTATGTATAAATGCATAAAAACATTTGAGAAACCATTATCAAAACTATCAAGAATGACTATAAGATTTATAAATACTAATGGTGAGATATATCCAATAAGAGATCATTTTTTAAAATTCGAGATACAATGTTTAAAATTTAGTGGAAAAGTTAAAGAATGGAAGAATAATGAAGTTTTTACACAAAGTGTAAGTATGTATGAACCATCATCAGTTGCTTCAAATAAATCATATTTAAATATCCCTGAAAAATATGATTTGGAAATATTAAAAACTGCTTTTAAATCAGCATGTGAACAATTACGTGCACAGGCATATCCTAAAGAAGTATACAATATAAAATACAATGAATTAAAAGACGAGTTTAGAAAGTATGCACAAATGGGAAAATTGGTTACATCATGAATTATTAGAACTAGCTCGCATAAAGTATATAGCATTTACATTAAGGTTTTGAAATGCATTACTGAGTGACGTATTCCATGATGTTATTTGTTGTAACAAGTCGTCGAGGTTAGTAGAAGTAGGTAAAGTCACATCATTATATTTATAGTAATTAACTATAGAGTCATTTTTCATCATGAATGTTTGTTCATTTATTTTTTGCACAACGAGGTTTGATTTTACATAATATACTATAACACCATCATTATGTATGACTTTAACATATGCGCTTTCATTATGTATTGTGGTAGACATTTTAATATAGATATATAATTTTCTTAAAGTCTATAAAGTTATGGCTAATACCTATATAGGAATTGCGAATGTTAATGGTGAGACATTCGCGAATACTCTTCAAGATGACCTTATATTTTATGCATCTGAACCAGCCAGGGTGCTACTTGGAACACAATGTAATGTAAATTCTAAAATTTTGATTGGATCTAGTAATACTATAATAACAGATAATACAGTGTTTGATAATGATATAACAGTTAAAGGGGATGCATTAATGGTGAATGATCTCATAGTCCAAGGTAATTTGATAACCAAACGAGATATAACATTGGCAGGCAATCAAATAGCTTTGGGAGCTTCTTACTGTAATGGTGATTTATTTGTAATAAACAATGCTTCAAATACTGCTAATCTGAATGCTACATTATTTTTAAAATCAATATCAGGAATACCAATGGTATCCATGCATCAAGAACAAGTACCCAATCCATTTATGATATATCAATCTAACAATGGAGATGGATATATTGTAAATTCTAATAATATTAGATTAACATCACAAAAACAATTTTCTATAGGTACAGCGAGTAATATATATGCAACTTTTTCAAATAATGGTTTTTTAGGATTGGGGATTGCTGCACCTAAAACAAAGTTGGATATTTTTGATGGTAATATAAATGCCAAGAATATTATTAAATTGAAAAAATCAACATCAAATAATACAGATGTTAATATAAATATAAATTGGAGTAATACTGTGGTAGGAAGTGAATATTGTATTGTATTAGAGACTACACAGCAGTTAAATGGAAAAATAGGAGGAATAATGAAACGGGGCACCAAAGTTCAACAACATCATTTAATATTAGATACACCATATAGAGTAGAACCTCAAGTATCTTATAATTATGGAGATTGGGAATCTTACACATCTATTAAGAATTTGTATAGTAACATATCACCGACTATAGTAAATATAAAATCATCTTTAATGTCAGGTACATATAGTAATATTTTACATGAGTTTGATGTAAATGTACTTATAGCACCACAATCTATAGGACATGTTTGGCTTAGTTGATGAGTTAAAACAATATAATTAAATTAATTTATTTAAAATAAAATGACTAGTACATCATTTATGGGATCGAACAATACGAATATAATGCATATGCAGTATGATTCAGGATATATAGGTTTAGGTGCGTATGACCCATCGGTGAAATTGGATGTTGCAGGTGATATTTTGGGGCGTTCTAATCTACGTATGGAAGGTAAAGTTTCTTTATGTAATTCAATGAATGTTGCTAATACTTCAACATTTGGTTCCAATATGGTAGTTGATGGTGTAGCTAATTTTTCAAATGTAGTAAATATATTAAATAAGAGTTTTCATGATGATATTTCCACATTTTCCAATAGTATAGTCATAGCGAAAAATGGCAGTGTAACTGTTTCAACTTCTAATAATAATCTAGGTATTTCCCAGGTGTCCCCTGAGGAGAAATTGGATGTTATGGGTAAAATACAAACATCATTACAGTTTTTAGCGCCATTAAGTAATACACCTAATTTACCCGGATATACATTTACAGCGAATTCCAATACAGGAATGTTTAATGCGAATATTAATATGTTAGGATTTGCCACCGCAGGATCCGAACGGGTTCGAATAGATAATAATGGCTTAGTAGGTATAGGTATATCAAACCCAACAGCAATGTTGGATTTATCTGGAGATGGTTTAGTCCGAGGAACTTTAAGTGTATCTAATGTAGCTTCGTTTAGTTCAAATGTAATAATTCAAGGTGAATTAAATGTTAAGAGTCCTGTTACATTTGAGAGCATATTAAATGTAAGTAATATAACTAATTTTTCATCCAATGTATATGTGAATAATGATTGTATTGTAAGAGGAGGATTAATAATACAATAAGACATCATCTAGTGATTCATCATCATCTAGTGATTCATCATCATCTAGTGATTCATCATCATCTAGTGATTCATCATCATCTAGTGATTCATCATCATCTAGTGATTCATCATCATCTAGTGATTGTTTTTTTTGTATAATGAGATTAAAATGTTATATATACATTTACGCTTTATATATTTACTAACATTTATACTAGGATGTCAACCAACAGTTTTATATGTACATAATATTACAAAAAATTATGATGAAGCGAGTAAGTTATGTGAAGGTAAATTGTTAGTGATAACTGAAGATTTCAATAGTACATTATTAGGAGAACATGCTCCAAATAAGACGGTATGGTTAGATGGAAAACTCAATCCATTAAATAATATAATAAATTATGATGATCTAACAACATCACCTCATTATGTGAATATGTTCTCTAATACATTAAATGATTTTACAAACGATTCAAGCTTTACCATAGCTTTTGAAACATGGAAACGCTTATATGATTACGATTGGTCTATTATAGAATATGAGACTGAAACTGAAGATTTGAATTCAGTTTTGTTAAAATATAGAGATTCTGATAACCCTTCAACTTCACAATTTTTTTTATTATATGATATTCAAAATCATATAGAAAAAAATGAAGTTAGAATTGTATTGAATACAACAGATAATTATTGGTACATAGTAAGTGGAAAAACGAATCATACAGTTGTTTGTATACGGCGAGTGAATATATATAATAATAGTATGTTGATACAGTACTCCTCATCTTTGATGAATTTATTAAACTTGGATATCACTATATTTGTAGTCATAATATTGTCATTTTTTGTTTTAGCGTATAATATGATTTAATATATTTTTATTTTCATATAGTCTTCTAATGAGATACGGTGAAGTTTCTTGAAATGTACCATATGGCACATATTTATATACTTTGAAATCATTTTTAACTAATTTAGAGCTTAAATCATCTCTCATATCCAAAAGTTGTGCAAATGATATATTAGATTTATTTTCCTTAAATAGGTCACAAGATAAATTTATAGAGTTTTCATTATGTGTTGCAATGCATATTTTTGCAACTTTATTTTTTTTCAAATGTAAACTAAGAAGTTTGAGTGCTTCATCATAATTTGTATCGGTTTCTAGTTTTGATTGAAATAGTTTATTATCATATTTAGAATGATATGCCCCACGTACTAATTTAATATTGATTTCTGGATACGTATCCAAATCTTTGAGGAGTTCTTGTAGACCATCTCTACGATACATTTGATATGTTTTATATATAAATTCACCTTTTGTAGGGTTTTCATAGAGTTGCTTATATATTTCTCCTTCTTCATTATTAAGATAAGATTGTTCTGCATCTAGAAATAATGTACTGACATTACTGTTTATTAATTTAATATGTTCTAGTGGTTTATAAGGTAAAAATGAAGATAGTTTACAAGCATATGCAATATCTTTATAGTTTCTAGTTTCATTTATCATATCATTCATTTTGGACATATATTTGAGAACATCAATGGGATTATGTGACGATTCTTTAGCATAGTCTAGAATAGGTATGAAATTCTTACTATAAAGTTTATGTAATGTTTTATGTAATGAAGTTAGACTGTATCCTCCAATGAATTTCATTATATATTTTTAATACTCTTGATATTTTTACTTAAATATATATCAATATTGTTTATTAAAGTATGCTGCTATGTAAACGATATAATTATAATAAAAATTCATTTCGAAAGAAAGTGATAAAATGTTCATATTACGATAGTATAAGCTATAATATGCATAATAGAATGTTTTACATATATTATTTAGGTCATTATTATAATAAGAAAATATATCATTATGGTGAAACAGATGATATATACATGACAGAGTATAAAATAAAGAAAACGTTTCCAATATATGATAATATTATATGTATTCCTGTAGAAGATGTAGTATATGGGATAAATGATTTTGAAATTTTTATTTCAAAGTATAAGACTATTATGCCTTTGATAGAACCAAAAATAACTGAAAATTGGGATGTATTTGAATTTAATGATGATGTGAATATTATTTCAAATACAGCAAAGAAGATGTACAAGATTAAGGATGAAGTATCATAATATCTACACCAACTTCATCCAACATAGTTTTTGATATTTTAAAATCTTCTCCCCATTTTGGATCACTAAAATCCGGTGATGGTACATATATTTTTTTTATACCTGCTTGAATGAGCGTTTTTGTACAATTGGAACATGGAAACATAGTTATAACTGCAACGGAATTATCAAGAGGAATACCTGTTCTTGCAGCATTACACACAGCATTTACCTCAGCATGCGCGACCCATGTATATTTTTGTGGTTTTTGCCATCGCTCTGAAACATCACCAAACTTTCTTGGGAATCCATTGATACCAGTTGTAAGAATTCTTGAAAAGTCTTGTGGTAAAATAATAGCACCTACTTTGGTATTTGGGTCTTTACTAAAAAGTTCAGCATTATACTTTGCCAATTGCATATACTTTTGAGCTTTATCCATACGTAATATGAGTATATTGAAATATTCTTATGTAATGTAAGATTTTCTAAGTAGATTTAAAATGTCTGAAGTATTGAATGTACCTAAAAAGAAGATTGTGAAGAAGATTAAACCTGTAATTGAAAAAGATATTGAAAAAGATATTGAACCAGTGATTGAAAAGATAGAGAAAGAAAAGCCAAAGAGGAAAAGACAAAGTAAGAAAGAAGTTGAGTATAACAAGGTAGTTAAACCTTATATATCAAATCTAACAAAGGAACAAATAAATGATATATTAAAGAATAAAGTAGTACCTTTGTATAAATTAGATATAAAACCTCAAAAATGGGTGATGCCAAACCGTGCAAAGTATGTAAACTGGGTTGATAGAGTATTTAAGGAAAAAAGTGTATATGGAAAGGAGATAAAAAAGGTATCAGAGGCAGACTGTAAGGTAAAAGCAGATTCATTAACACTTTTTCCTCACCAAAAGTTTATTAAAGATTATATGCAATTCATGAGTCCATATCGTGGTTTATTATTATATCATGGTGTTGGGGTAGGTAAATCATGTACATCTATAGCTGCTGCGGAGATCCTTGTGAATCATATGGATGTAATTGTGATGATTCCTGCATCTTTAAGGGATAATTATGTAAACGAAGTTAAGAAATGTGGTCTACAATTTTATGCTTTAAATCAGCATTGGGTATTTGTCCCCGAAGAGAACTTAGATGCTGAAATATTGAATAACCTTAAAGTATCTAAGGAAACTTTTACACAACAAAAGGGCTTATGGATCCCATTGCCAAATAAGGATGCTAATTACAATAGTTTATCACAGGAAGCAAAAGAAATGATAGTATCTCAAATAGATGAAACAATCAAACAACGCTTTACTTTTATAAATTATAATGGCTTACAGAGAAAAAATATAGATGAGATGATAAATAAGGTAGGTGGTTCAAATCCTTTTGATAATAAATGTGTTATTGTTGATGAAATACATAATTTAATATCTGTAATAACAAATGGAGGGTTGATAGGTAGTGCATTGTATAAATTATTGATGCAAGCCAGAAATATGAAAATTATTCTATTATCAGGTACACCAATAATTAATTATCCTTATGAAATTGCTTATTTATTGAATTTGATAACCGGTCCAAGACAACTATATGATATTAAGGCAACTAAAGAGTCACAATTTAATGTAGATGAGATTAAACAAGTATTAAATGAAAATAGGTATGTAGATTCATATGAAATTGACTTGAATAGTAAGAAAATAACTATATCATTTTTACCAGAGGGATTTGCTAAAGAGTCCACAGAAGATAACTATATTAGAAGAGAAAGTCATGCTATGACAAATAAAGATAAGTATAGCTTTGTGGAAGATACAGAGCGTATTAAATTTTTGATAGAAGAATTTAAAAATATGGGAATAAAAGTGAATAATAAAACCAGTAGTAAGATCATAACCACATTGCCAGAAAAAGAAGAAGATTTTAATCAATACTTTGTAGATGAGGAAAATATTGAAGTGACAAATAAGATTATGTTTATGAGACGAATTTTGGGTACTGTGTCATATTATAGTACCTATTCTCCTGAACTATATCCTTCAGTTAATATTACAGAGATACCTTTAGAAATGAATGATTATCAATTCAATATGTATGAAGAAGCGAGGGGTAAGGAGAGAAAAAAAGAGAAGAATAGTAAGTTTAAATCAAAAGGTAAGGATAGTTTATTCAAATCTACTGGACAAGTATATAGATTTTATTCAAGAGCATTATGTAATTTTGTATTTCCACAAGAGATAGAAAGAGTATTTCCTAGTAAATTATCTCAAATGAAAAAGGAGATTGATGATATAGAAGATAGTTTAGATGGGCTTTTGAATGATACAAACGCTAAAAGCAATGTGAAGGATGAGGAAGATTTGAATAAAAAGTATTTGATGTTGATCAATAAGGCATTAAAAGACTTGGAAGACTCGGGTTCATTAGATATATCAGAAATAGAAAAATATTCACCAAAATTCAAATATATATATGATAAGATTTCTGTTCAAAATGGCTGTTCATTAATTTATTCACAGTTTAGAAAGGTAGAAGGACTTGGATTATTTTCATCATTCTTAAAAGTAAACGGTTATGCAGAATTTAAAATAAAGAAAGTAGGTGAAGAATGGGATATAGATATTGATGAAGGAGATTATGATAAACCAAAATATATATCATTCACAGGTAGTAATGAAGAAGCTCGTATTTTACTAAAGATTTTTAACTCTGATTTATCTGAAGTTCCAGTAAAAATAAAGGAAAAACTACCTTTATTGGGTGGAACTAAGAATTATAGGGGTGAGATCATAAAGGTAATAATGATAACTAAATCCGGTTCTGAAGGAATTTCTTTAAAAAATGTCCGCGAAGTTCATATAATGGAACCATACTGGAATAGTATTAGAACGGATCAGGTTGTAGGTAGAGCAGTACGTACATGTTCACATATAGATTTACCAAAGAAGGATAGACATGTACAAGTTTATGTATATTATATGAGATTAAGTGAAAAACAGAAACAACAATCATTCAGTATAAGAACACAAGACAAGTCTATGACATCAGATGAATATATATTTGATATGGCAAAAAAGAAGGCCAAGATTATCAATGGATTTTTGGACTTAATGAAAATGGCATCTGTAGATTGTGGTATAAATGCAGGTAAACATGGAAATCTTCGATGTTTTTCATTTCCAGTGAATATAGATGATAATAAGAATATATTTGTACCAAATATAGCAAGTGATACACAGGATTCCCAGTATTTAGCAGAAATTGAGAAGAATGAATGGAGGGGTGAAGTTCTGGTGACAAAAAAAGGTAGATTTTTAATAAGAAGGGAAACAAATGAAGTATATGATTATGATGCTTATATTGAGAGTGGTAAATTGATAAAATTAGGTGTATTACATAATGGAAATAAGATAATATCAAACTAGTGAAGGTTCAATTACAGAAACATCATTTACAAGAACATCTAATGACATTCCAATAGTATTTTGTAATGAGTAATTTAAAATAGATCCATTAGTACCATTAAAAGTATTATAATTAATAGTATTATTATATTCATTAATACATTCAACACAGTTCATATCAACATCAAATTTACCAAGAATCTTATCAAATGTACCAATAGCAGATATATAAAAAGATCTATAAAAACCATTATTATTAGTGGTACCAATTTGTGTAATTTCATGACCTTCTGGACGGTTTATAAAATCAGTGATGGTTTTTGCTTGTATATTATATGTATTACTGGTAATATTAAATTTTTTAAAAACTACCATATCTCCTACATAAAATTCATTTTTATCAAAGAATACATCAGTAACAATAGTATAAAAATGTGGATTAAATGCGTCATAATCAACCTTGAAAATTTTATAAGAATCGGAGCTATTATTGAGTAAGAAACCATTTGGTTTTAGGATACTAATTGTAAGTCTATTTAAACTAGAAAGGGGGCTGGGATAAAATGTTTTTTTTTCTTTTTGAAATGGTTTTAAAATAACATAACCTCTACCATTTGGTGCTTTATAGTGTCTATGATAAAGTAATTTACAAAAGCTTTTACGTATATTATCATTAGTACCATCATAAACATCATTAAATTCATCAATTCTAAGAATGAGATATGGAAATGAGAAACTGAACTCATAATTGAATTGTGTTTTGTTTGAATAATTTAGAATATTCACATTTTCACTTATTTCTTCAGGAATAATAACTTTCCCAATTTCTATATTTCTAATATTTTTATAGTTTCCATTTATACCATCACCATTAAATGCAACAGCATAATTATATCTTAATACATTACTATTCCAATCTCTATCAAAACTATTTATGGAAATATACTTATGAATCATCATTTTGGAGTTTTGATTGGAGGTGTTTGAGATGATGGAAAGGTTAGATTGTGGGTTTGGTGGAATAAGAAGACTTTGTCTTGTATTAACAAATTTATCAATATCCGATTCGCTCTTGAATACTTCTTCATCAGATATAGTGTATAGTTTTTTGGGATCTTGATTATCAATAGTATTATTTACTCTGAATTGTTTTTCCACATCCATTCTTTGCATTTGTTGTAATAGGGCTTGATCAATCATAGTCCTATCGTTTTCCAGATCTTTAAGTTTTTTAATAAATTCATCGGCATTTTCAGCAGGCTCAGTCGTTTGTTGACCTAGTCTAGTGATATCGGGTACAGATTTAGTAAACAATTCATCTCTTTCATTTATAAATTTATCAAGTTCTGATATAGGTTTTCTAAGATATGGATCTCTTTGAGGTATAAGTTCATTTACAGTAATCTTTCTATTACCATAAACATCTTTTTCACGATCAAGGTTTTTTATATTTGGTTTATGTTTTGTGATTTTAGCTATATAAAATTCTTTAGTGACAGAAAGCACTTCTAGATTCTTATCATGAATGCTTTTAGAACTAGATTTATCATTTGTAATACTCATAAATTTGAAAATATTTTGTTTAAGTTCACCGAGGTCTTCTGATTGAAAAATAAAATTTTGTGTATCTTCCATATATTTGGTGAAGATACCTATGATAACCCGCATATTGTTTTTGGACATAAAAGTTGTTATCTTCGTTGAATTGCTCATATTTTATAAGTATGTATAATTTAAAAAATGGAATTGCAACACGAAGATGAATATATAAACAATGCTATAATACCACCACCACAAGAACTAGCAGATATAGAACCTAAACATAAATATACAAGATTAGTAATAGATAGTAAAGATCGTGATATTTCATTGTTTCCAGATCCTAATAAATATGAAATTAAATTAGAAGATGATATAGATGATGTAGTAAGTGCTCAATTATTAAGTATAGATGTACCTCTATCATCATATATGATTAATAAATATTTTAAGGAGTTTGATCTTATAATATCAGGTGTAATATCAAAAGTTATATTAGATGAAGGAGATTATACAGCTACTACTTTAGCCTCTATGGTACGGGCAAAAATGAATATAATTTCGAATAATAACTTTGAAGTTACTTATGATGAAATAAAAGATAACTTTCTATTCAGTAGTCACATACCTTTTTCTATTTCATTTGTGAATCAAACTAATAGTTTACATCAGTTATTTGGATTTAAAAAGGATACATATATATCAAGTGCAACAGGGATATCACCACATATAAATGTAGTAAAGTCTTTGTATAGAAAGAATTTTAAGTATAATAATTATGTTATAATGAATATAGAACAATTTGATATAAATAAAAGTAATAGTAATATAATTCAAAAATCTTTTGCAATAATTATGGATAATTATAGTAATATAAACTTGGGAGATGATCCCAAAATCATAAAAACCTTTACTCCACCTATTCCAAGATTGGCAAAATTAAGGATATCATTTGTAGATAGATATGGTAATACCTATGATTTTCAAAATATGGATCATAGAATAGAAATATTATTTACAAGCTATAAGCAAAAAAGGAAATATCAAAATATATTTTTTAATCGTTAAAATATTATGTTTTTACATAATAAAAATGATTGCAGCAGTTCTTAGTGAATTTATCGGTACTTTTGTTTTCTTACTAGTAATTTTAGTAGTTGGACAACCAATTCCTATTGTAATTGGTTTACTAGCAGTTATTTTCGCCTTTGGTAATATATCAGGAGGTCATATGAACCCAGCAGTATCTACAATGATGTTGGCTAAGGGTGATATAGATGTTATGACATATATATTGTATGTTATTGCACAAGTTCTTGGAGGACTAGCTGCTCTATTATGGTGGAGTTTAACAAATAAGGTTTCTAAATAAAAGATGGTATATTAAATATATTATCTACTTTGATATATTTATAGTTATGAACAAAATCATTAATATCTTCATTTTTATACATATGATCTACGAGAGCATGTACATCTACACCTTTGAAAAGATCATCTCTATGTGCCCAAGTCATTAGTTTTTTCGTAATACCCTGTTTACCTCTAACCCAACTATAATGATGAAATATAGGTTTATCATTATACATAATCATTCTTTTTTGAGGAGCCTTGGATATTTTAATGATACCATCTCTTTCATCATCATGAAATATACTTTGTTCATTAAGATATTGTTTATGAATTAATAAAATGGAATCTTCAAATGTAGTTGCTTGATTATGAATGGTCTTGAAATACCAATAATTGGCAAGTTTATATATGTATTGTTTATCAATAGACGTGGATTTATACCATTCTAAAAAGAGTTTGGATTCTGGAATTTCATCAGCATCTAAGAACATAAACCAATCAACTTTATCTTTCAAATACATGTAACCTTCCCATCTAGCTAAGTTGCACCAATATGCAGTAGGGCGCTTAATTACTCCTTTCAGGTTTGTTTTCTTAATATCTACTTCATACTTTATAAACTGAACTAAAGGGAACTTGTATCTATAAAAAGTAATAAATTCCTCAATATCTTCAGGAGTTCCATCATATAAATGAGAGCCATACGATACAACAATGTGCTTTGTTATATTTTGACATTGTTCTAAGATACTATTGAGAAATGGTTTTTCATTAGAACAAAAATTAATAACAATTGCGAGCATTTTAGTATATTCTAGAAGATCTTTTAAATACTTTTTTGTAATTTGTAATTGTAATTTGTAATTGTAATTTGTAATTTATATTTATATTTTACCAATAATTTTATAATTAGGACGATATAAAACATCTCTAATATCATTCATATGATCATCTTTTTTCATATATTTACAAATAGTATCAAAATCTATATTTTTTAGGGCTTGTGTAATAAATACCATACTAAATACACCACATTCAGAATTTTTGTATTGTTTTTGTGTAATATTAAATTTCGCAACGAATTTATTTGCCTGTTCTTTTGGGAAGTATTGTAAGACTTGTGAGGTTATATTGTTAACAAATTCTTTAACTTCTTTACCTGGTCTAGAAGCTACAGAGTCATAGTAATATATTCCAAAGTTATTTTTTTTAGGATTAAGATTACAATATAGTGCAACCCAATGAGATCCAGGTTGTGTATGTTTATCTAGATTGAGAACAATAGCAAATTGTTTTTTATTCTTTGATAAAAATTGTTGAATATTAAACTCACATAGAGAGTCTCCTATACAATAACCAGATGAGTTTTTATTTCTAAAATCGATGGGATATACACCTAAAAATGAGAAATCTTTGTATAACTTTTCGTATTGTTTCATGACATGTAAAATATCAAATGTATTAAGCCATGTTCTTTTATTTTTGTACCATTCGTGAGGCTTAACAGGTCTGAATGATGTTTGTAACTTTCTTTTATGATCAGATTTTATAAAGTCTTGTTCAATCCAACATGATTCTTCCTTACATTCTTTAGCTAGGGTGGACCTTATTTCATTATATAGTTTTGCTTTTGTATTATGTAATTTAATTTTACTCAATGAATTATCAACTGTTTTATTATAATCAGACGCAATCATTTTAAGTTCATACATCGTAAGACATGTGGTGGAATTTAATACTTGTCTTTGAGGCGAACAATGTTTCTTTTCGTTCATTTATATTATTATTATTTTTTTTTAGTTTTAGGGATCTAATCAGATTTTCCTTGTAATGATTTTTCAAACGCGTATATTAATTGTGGACTGTAGTTTACTAAGAAAGAAGTAAATACGTCAAAATTTGAAAGAACATTTTGATTAGATAATATATTAGATTCTAAAATTTGAAACAGCTTTGTGGTTTGTTGATTATTTAAAGATTTTTGTTGTAATAAATCATTATCCTTAAGTTTTTTTGTATTTGCAATCATTTTTATATATAGATCATCCATCGTAATAATACTATAATACAGTAAATAACTTATATATTGTTAAATAAAGTTTTTTTAAAACAATATAAAAAGGTACTTATATTATAATATAATGTACTCTAAAGGCGATTTTTGCAATTACTTATTATCGTTTAAAGTAGATAAAGGATGTGAATTTACCCATACTAGTATTATCAAACCTACAGGTGCGTTTTATATTCCCAGTGATGAAGAGGATAAATTTTTCGAGAAATATGATATTGCTAAAAGATGTAATGAAGAGTTATATTTAACAGAAAAACATAAAAGCATAGGTCCAATAGTTATAGATCTGGATTTTAGATTTGATAAAAATGACAAAGTTGAACGTATGTATACAAAAGATACAGTAATTTCAATATTGAATATATATAAAGATGTAATCTGTATGTTTTATGATGTTCCAGAATTTGACTTTTATGTTATGGAGAAACCATCACCAGTACTTGATAAACAGTATATAAAAGATGGTATACATATAGTAATTCCTAATATTATAACAACACCTGGAGTACAATTAATGATAAGAAATATGATACTTCCTAGTATAGGAAATGCATTGGATTCTCTTAATTTGAAGAATAATTATAGTGATGTTATTGATGAAGCAGTGATTTATAAAAACAATTGGCAAATGTATGGAAGCAAGAAGCCTAATTGCGAAGCTTACAAAGTAACATATATTTTCAAATATCAGGATGGTGAACTGAAAAATTGTCCTGTTGATGTAAATGATGAATATGTGCAAATATTATCAATAAGAAACAAATATGTTGAAACAGATTTAAAAATTGAAATTAGGCCAAAAGTTATAGAATTTGAAAACAAAAGAAAACTAGAGGCGAAAAAAATGACTGATAAGCGTCTGACGAAAATCAATACAAAGAAAAATACCTGTGATAATCTAGAATTTGTGGCAAAATTGATAAATATATTATCTGTCAGTAGGGCGGATAAATATGATGACTGGATCAGAACAGGTTGGTGTCTTCGTAATATAGATTATAGACTACTTGATAAATGGATTGAGTTTAGCCAAAAGTCATCTAAATTCATAGATGGAGAGTGTGAAAAGGTATGGAATATGATGAAAGATGATGGTTTAGGTATAGGAACACTACATATGTGGGCTAAACAAGATAATAAAGAGATGTATGATAAAATAATAGAGAGTGATTTATTTTGTTTGATATCTTCATCTAGTTCTAAGACGCACCATGATATTGCCAAGGTAGTTCACTTTTTATATAAGTATGAATTTGTATGTATATCAATCAAACATAATTACTGGTATGAATTCAAGAACCATAGATGGATACCGAGTGATTGCGCACATTCACTTCGTTCTAAATTATCGACAGATGTTGTTAAAAAGTATTGCGCAGCTTCTGCATATTTTGCAAATAAAGCATCATCAGAAGATGATGCGGATCAACGAGATCGATACACTGAAAAGAGTAAGAAGTTATTGGAAATTGCTAATAAACTCAAGGATTGCCCATTCAAAGAGAATATTTTAAAGGAGTGTAGAGATTTATTCTATATGGAAAAGTTTGAAGAAAAATTAGATAGTCGTTGTAATTTAATAGGTTTTGAGAATGGTGTGTATGACTTAGAAGTATATGAATTTAGAGAAGGAAGACCAGAAGATTATATAGCATTTACAACAGGAAATAACTTTGTTGAATATGATGAAACACATCCATATATGTTAGATGTACATGGATTTTTAAATAAAGTATTTACCAAACATGATATAAAGGATTATGTGATGAAGGTACTTGCAAGTTTTATGAATGGTAATATTCGTGAAGAGAGATTTCATATCTGGACAGGTACCGGTGCGAATGGTAAATCCAAAATCATTGAGCTTTTTGAATCAGCTTTTGGCGATTATTGTTGTAAGTTTCCCATTACCTTATTGACACAAAAACGAGCAGCATCCAATGCTGCAACATCTGAATTAGCGAGGGCAAAGGGAAAAAGATTTGCATGCTTGCAGGAACCAAGTGAGGATGAAAAGTTGAACATAGGTTTGATGAAGGAATTAACAGGTGGTGATAAGATTATGGCACGTGCTTTGTTCAAGGAGCCTATAGAATTCAAGCCACAATTCAAGATGATTTTAACATGCAATCATCTTCCAAATGTTCCATCAGATGATGGTGGAACATGGAGGCGTATTCGTGTAGTAGAATTTACATCAAAGTTCACAGATAATCCTGATCCTGAGAACCCTGATGAATTTTTGGCTGATAGAGAGTTATCATATAAATTTAGTGATTGGAAAGAACACTTTATGTCACTTTTGATAGAGTATTATAAGAGTTATATTAAAGATGGTATATTTGAACCTGAAGATGTATTGAAATGTACCAAGGAATATCAAAAGAATAATGATACCTGTCTGGAATTCCTGGAACAAGAAGTTGAGAAGAATGATCGTGGATTTGTAAGTATTAATGATGTATTTAGCAAGTTTACATATTGGATCAAAGAAAATGCTCCTCATTATAAGATCACTACCAAGAAGGCTTTCGCATCTTCAATAGAAAAAACGCTTGGAAAATCAATTCATGCTGGAAAAATACAAGGATGGAAAGGATTTAGTTTTAAACAAGATGGCTACTTGGATGCGGATGATCCTTTAGGTATTTAATGTATATATATTTTAGTATGTATGTTTCTTACATGTATGTTTTTTACATGTTTTTATTATTAGGTATTATTATTATTATTATTTATCTTACAATCTTGTATATAGTTTTTTATTGTAGTAAGATATATTTGCAAAAGTATAAATCTTACTACAATAAAATAGTAATAAAGTGTTTATCAAATTTGAGATATTTTAATTTGGAAGAATATAAAGATATATTTTCATGGATGTGGACTTATAGAAGTTTGAATACATACTGTAGAATGAATATAAATAAGATAGTTGATAAAACTATTTTGAAGTATATACAAAATGATAAGATCTCTTTACATATATTTTTAAATAAGTATTCATTTGAACATTCTGAGTGTGTATACATGTCAAGATCTTTTAATAAAAATGAGATACTGAGTACAATAGAAAAGTATATTAATAATGGTCCATTGATAATAAAACCCTCACATTTATCATTTAGTGAAGGTGTTTATATAATAAGAAATAGAGAAGATACAGAAAAAATCGATAAATTATTAAAAATATATAAAAATGAAAGTTGTTCTTTAACAGAGGGAGGTAATATAAAGGATTATAAATGTAAGAAAGGTGTAATCATACAAAAATTATTATATTCTGATAAATATCTTTTGAATGAATGGAAAGTAATGTATATATGGGGTGTTCCAATAATAATTCATTGGAAATTAGATCATACAAAGAAATATGCCATAATGTTGAGTGACTTAACAATAATAACTAGAAAAGAAATAGGAAATGTATGTAATATACCAGAGTTTTGGTTAGAAATGTTGAATGAAGGTAGTAGATTATGCAAGTTGATAGGTAATCCTTTTCTCAGAGTTGATTTTTTATGGACAGAGAGTAAATATATAGTAAATGAATGTGAGATTATACCAAGTAACTATATGTTATTTCCTTTTGAATTCATGATGATGCAATTATTAAAACTACCTTACCATAGAGAATCAACATATTTTTTATATGAGTCCTGGGCATATATATATTATGCTTTACATTTTATAGAGTACTATATTCGTTGCAAGGTAAAGGATGGTTTATATTCACGTAGTGATAAAATTTGATTTTTAATTATTTATTTAAAAAGATATTTTATATATCAAGTAAGCAAAATGAATAGAGATTATATTGTTAATAGCTTTGGAATTATATTAGAAATGCTTGCAGATCGTGGTGAAGACCTTGGAGATATTACTAAGGAACATATAAATGATGTTTTAAAGGTAGATAATATAAAGCAAGTAATTGAGATTATTATAAATAAAATAAAAATAATATATTTTACACCAATGAAGTTCAAGTGGACAGAAGTTAAGAAAAATTTTGAAGATGAAGATAAATATTCTAATTATATTTTAGTGGTACAAGAAAACATAACACAGAATAATATGAAGGCAATTAATGCACTTAATTTACCGATAGAAATTCATTTATTGAATAGACTACAATTTAATATAACGAAACATCATTTGGTTCCTAAACATGAATTAATTCGCGATAAAAGGGTTATAGATGATGTGATTGAGAAATATAAACTTAAAAATAAGTATCAGTTGCCTATTATTCTCAAAACAGATCCTATAGCTAAATATTATGGGATGAAGAATGGTGATTTAGTAAAGATTACTAGGAGTAGTGAAACAGCGGGGGAATATATAATGTATAGATGTTGTTTATAAATATTTTCTTTTTTGATAATAAATGCCATATTATGCAACAGAGTTGGATTATTTGTATAATTTTACCAATACAGATGTAAGAAAACCATATAAAGTAGATGATTTATTATTTAATTATAGTGATACCACTACAAACTTTGCGAGTATACTACCATTGATAACATACTATGTAAAAATTACATCAGTGAATTTATCGTATCAAGATGCAGCAGATGTAGATGCGTTAACTGGTGTAGATAAACGTTCTTTTTTCAATCCCAAAACACAGACATCAATTTCTGTGAATTTACCATCTATATGTCAAAATCTTAATATTGATGCTAGTACAAACAATCAACCAGTTGTAAATATAAATACCACAAATATATTTACAGGAGATATTGATAGAACAGATATAAATGTTGTTATTGAAACAACCAATGATAATAATTCTGTTATTGAGTTTAAGATAAAGGTTATTAATAACATTCACCAAAGAATAAGTTATCTTGGAAAAACACTATTAAAAAAGCCAAGTTATACAAGTAAGACGTTACAAACATTATTTGGATCATTATCACATTTGGAGTTTGATAATTATTTATATGAAATTAACACAGCCGTTGCTACTGTATATTTCAGAGAAACATTTGAGAAGATTTCAACAAATGAAGTTGAAACAGTTTTACCTTTAGGTTTGACAGAAGAACAGGTATTATCTATAGAAGAAGGTGATCGTATAAGATTAACTGCTATAGCGAATTTGAGATTAATTAGTGTGCCATGGAAGTTTGATCCATTAATGCTTACTATGCGCCATGCCTCTCTTAAAACACTGTATCATATAATTAATAATACACCTTCTTTTAAAGCTAGTGAATTTATAAGAGCTTATTCTTCAAGAAATGCGATGACAAATGGTGACTTTATAAAGTTTTACTATAGATATCGTACATTAATGTATGATTATTTTAAAATCGATAAAAGTATTATACATGAAGAAGATAATAAGATTGATTTATTTATGCGTAAACTATTAGTAGATATTTATATCAAAGCTTGCTATCCATTGATACATTATGATATGATTGATATTTTGATGAAGAGATATATGTCATATGGTGATTTTGTAAATGCCAGGTTCGCATTGCTTGCTAAAAGCTTATTTACTTTTCAACTAGTTAATGAGTTAATAACAGGTGTTCCAGATAATAATATTCCAAATACTATTCGTATTGACTTTTCAACAAATCTAATAGCATATATTCAACGAAATAATAGGGGAGATATAAATTCCACTGGTACAACAGAAGATAAACTAAAGCAGATTGTGACAGATTTGCATGAAATGAGTAATTCCGTTGTAGATAATTCATCTTTTATGAGAATTTTAGGACAAGCTATTCAACAGAATCAATTATCAATGAGAAGTCTTATAACTGCTTTAGAAGAACAAAAGAAAGATTTACAAAAATATTATCTTGAATATTATATTGTTATCAGTTTACTTTTAATATTGATTCTAGTATGTGGATTATTATACTACTTTGAGATATATGAATATGGAATGATTACTGCAGTGGTATTTTTCATATGTGTTTTATTGTACAAATTGGTAATGATGATAATGTCTTTTATACAAAACAATTAATAGAAAAAAATTAATCTGACCATAAAATAAAGAATGCCACTTCCAGCCTTAGATAATATAGAAAATGAGAAGACTATATTCAAAGATTTGACTCATCAACTTAATAACTATAATGAAATATTTAATCTCAATTTATATTTACAAAACTCCGGTATACAAGAGAGGAATCGTTTATCAAAGACTAACGAAACATTAAAAAGCAAAATTATGAAACTAAAACAGCAATATGTTTTAGAAGAATGGAAAAAGTCATATATGCAATTAAAGATTAATCTTGTATATTACGCAATAATAATAATTTCAGTGATTCTAATATTTGTAGGGCTATACTTGAATAAAGCAGTATCATTAGGTGTAGCAATAGGTGTAACAATAGCTTTGTCAGTATTCTTTATACTAAGTGTTATTTTAATTGTAAAAGCCAACTCTAATAGAAGAAATCTATTCTGGGATCAATTTTACTGGAGTCCAATGAAGTAAAAATTTCTAAAATGAATATATAATGACTGGAACTACTGAAATACCAGAGGAAGATAAACAATTAAGAGGTAAGATTTGGAATGTTCTTATAATTTTTGTAGGTATGATAGTTCTTGTAATACATTTACTACTATATGTTTATAGTAAAGATGCATTTAATATAATTATAAGTTTGTATGTGATAGCTTTTACAATATTATTTATTGTATTTTTGCAAAAAAAGAAATCATTTACAAGTGATGCTGAATATAACTTTATAGTATATACATGTTTATTTATTTTATGTCTTGAAGTTATGGTTTTATTTGTATCTTTATTCTCAATATTTAATGTTGGTACGAATAAATTTTCCAGATATTATTAAAAATTAAATTATTAAACCTTGAGCTTTATCAAGAGCATGTTCATCTGTCATCATCTGGATAAATACTTCATATGGTTTAATTTTATCATCAATATATAAACCTAATAAGCTTTCATTAACATTTGTTTTTATTTTATTTTGACAGACAATATTTTGAGTCTGGTCAATATCATCAGGTATGGGTACAGGAATAGGAGGTCTAAATTGTAAATCAATTGGATTGAGTTGTTTTTCTTTATTAACAAATGTATCAATATATTGTTGTTGATGCTGTTGTAATCCTTGAGAAGCCATTAATATATTATTATTTAGATTTATTATAAGAATTAAGAAAGCCATAGTTGCTATGAGTGCCAACTGAAAATCAATAAAACAGAATCCTATTATAATAGCTAATAGTACAATCTTAATTACAATATTATCTAGAAATAACAAACCTTTAAAACTCAAAATAGGTGATAGAATAATAAAGATTAATAGTAAAAGCTTTAAGACGAGAAGATAAGTTGATATATTTTTATTTTTCATTGAAAATTTTACCATCTTTTATTTTATCATAAAGACTTTATTTTGTAATCAATATTTTTTATTTGGAGATCTAGTTCTTTTAGTTTAATTTTAAGATGCATTTTTTCCAGTTGTATTCTATCACGCTCATATTGCAGATAATTTATGTTACTCAGCTCTTGAGCTTTTATTAAATTATTCATAATATCATTCAGATAATCTAATGTATATATATCAGATGTATGAAACAATTCAGTTTGTTTTTTATTATTAATCATCATTATATCGTGAATATCTCGAATCTTTAATTCATTTTCAAATGAGTTTTCAACATAATCATTGTAGTTTGTATGATATACAAACTGTAAATCAAACTTATCAAATGTTTTTTTATGTGTTAAAATTCTTTGTTGTAAGTTTGAGCTTTTACCATATTTATAAAAGTCTTTATTTTTATATTTACCAATATATGCTATATAGAGCACATTCTTGGTATCTAACAAACTTGGGTTCTTAGCAAAATTACGTAACATTATTTACGAATACAATACATAAAGTAATAAAACAAATCAATAACTCAATTTTTTTTAAGCTTGAAGTAAATTATTCTATTCTATATCTCGAAAGCACGGACCATTTAATTTGACAATTTTATTATCTTTAACATCAGCAGTATCTTCACCTAGAATAATATACTTTTGAGATTTATAATATTTCAATCTCTTTTTCGCTTGTTTTTCAAATATGCTGAATTGATCTATAATATCAATCACTAGAGGGGTGTATTTTCTATTTTTTGCTTCTTCACGAAGAATCCTACCTACTGATTGAACAATATCTGACTTGGGTGATGCTAGCAACAGAGTATCTAATGATTTGCAATCAAAACCTTCTGATACCATACAAAACGTACCTAGAAGAATTTGTTTTTTCTCACTTTCTTTTAGATCATATTGTTTCATACCACCAAAATAAAATCCATACTGTAACTCATGTTGTTTTAGTCCATTACCTATTAATTCAAGATGACCTCTTCTATCACTTAAAATTATTATTTTTCTATCGGGTTCTTTTTGAAGTGTACTTAGAACGCATTCTATAATAAATTGTACTCGAGGTTGATATTCGCAAACATTATTAATCATTTTTGATATATTTAATTTTTTACCTAGCATATATACCTCTTTTGAATATAGAGGATCAGGTACATAATAGTGTTTACAGTCAATATGAACTACATCATTATTTTTATTTTTAACATTGGAATATATAACATCACCAAGATACCACTTGAAAACCTTTGATAAACCATCTTTACGTTTAATAGTTGCAGATAATCCTAATGTGTATCTAAAGTTTATCTTTTTAAGAGCTTTACTAAAAACCTCAGCACTTGTATGATGACATTCATCAACGATTGCAAATCCAAAGTCTTTAAAAATATTAGGATCGTATTCCTTCATACTCAGACTTTGCAATGAAGCTAAAACTATATCTTTATTATCAACATCAATTGTTTTGGCTTTTATAAGTCCTATTTGAGCAGTTGGTGCAAACTGTTGTATTCTTTCTTTCCATTGTTCCAATAAAAAGTCCTTATGAACTACAACTAAGCTCTTAACACTTAATTTACATATTAAGTAAATTGCCATTACTGTATTATGTGTAACTGTAAAGTCACCTAAGAGAAATCTACGGTTACCATCAATTTCAAATCCATAATAATCATCATAGGCTAGTTTTTCAATATATATTGGGTATTCCAAAGAGTTTTTACATATTGGGTATTCTGATAATATTTTTGATGAATATAATTTTGATGGTATCTTATCACCTCCATATACGAAAAGATTTTCCTTTTTACATATATTAATACCAACTGATCTGAACATAAATGAAGTGTCGTCCCAGAATTCTTGTGATTTGATAGGTAATATATATATATAATCAGTAGTCGTATTGGCACATAAAGCTGATGAATCTATTATTCCAGCAAGAAAATCTAATATAATACTATTACAGTTTGCTTTGTATTCTAATGGAATTTGTTTCTCATTTTCAACTCTATTTTTAAGTAACATATAATCATCCAAATTAATATATATACCAGAATAAGTATATGATAGTTTGAAAAAAGGTGAGAAATATGATGTTAATTTATTATTTATTTTTATAATGTTATTACCTTGATATACAGAATAAATGTATCCATATATATATGGATCAATATCAATATGTTTTTTAGTAAAGTTAATTGGTACAGAATATCCCATCATCTTATCTTGGTGCTTGTGTGATAAGTATTCTTGTATATTAATATCTATCACTTTATTTTTGTATTTCAAGGATAGTATATGTGAAGAATTTACAATGTATGAATTTCTATTATATTGATGAACTTTGTACATAAAATCTTTTCCTTTACAAGTTGATAATACATTTCTAGGCATAGAATCATCACCCATAAGTTGATCCCCTACTATAATATCTTGTACTAATTTAATAGAACCATCATACATAATGATAGGTGTATTTTTACCTAGACATTTTCCACTTGCACATGTTAAATTAAGTAGTCCACCAGACTTATGAGGATGTGATATAGTTGTAAGGAATTTATTGATAGGTACTTCTTGTTCTTTTCTGAGACCACCATTGAATTCTATATTGATGGTTTGTCCATTATTAATTTTCATAATTTCTGGATCACCAAATTTTAATATTCCATAGAACTTAGGTATATATATCTTATTGGGACCTTCTTGATATAGTTTAAATGGTTTATTTTGGTTTCCAAAATCGAGAGGTATATTAGCTTGCACAGTAAGCTCATTTCTCAATGCTTCTAGTTCTTCTACAGAAAGCTGAGATTTGTACAAAGAATACCCTTGAGAACTCAGTGATGACTTCATGATGATACTGAATGTATACTTATATATATAGTAGTTATCAATTTTTTAAGTAGTAATCTGTAAAAATTTATCTTTAGAAATATTAAATTGCAATGTTGTCTATGGGCATTAAAAATTCTATATTGGTTTTATTAATAGTACTCATATTACATGTTTTAATAAAAAATGCTATAATTGACAAGAAGACACAGTCTAAAGAAAAATTTGGTAATTCAGAAAAAGAAAAAGATGAATCTACTAACAATAAAGTTAATAATAAATTGAATAATACATTGAATAATTCATTTAAGAAGGAAGAAAATATTGAATCATTCGTAGCCCCAGTTGTAGATGAAAAAAAGGATTGTGTAAAGAAACCAGAAATAAATGATGATGATAATGATGAATTATTAAAGTTTGTATATGATGATGATAATAGTGATCTATCGCATTTTTTCAAAGGCATGGATGTAACAAAAGATGTAACAGAAGATATTTCAAAAAAACTATCATGTCCCTTATTGAAGACAGATGATAATTCTTTACCTTTAAGTACTACATGCGATCCACAATTACAGAAATTACGCATGGAAGATATGAATAAGAAAATCAAACAAGACTGTAATTTAAGTCAACCTATATCAAATATGTTATTGAAAGAATATGAAGACGAAAATGCAATGAATGGAGGTGAATTGTTCGGAGATTTAAGTGCATATGATGATGAAGCCTTAAATTTCAGTAATTATGAGTGCTTAAAAAATACTTAAAAATTGAATTTGTTTATTATATAAACTCTTTATTTTAAAAATGAATGTAGGCGAAATTTCTTTTTGTAATAAGATTGCTTATAATATAAAATCAGAAGACACAAAAAAGTTTATATTAGACAATTTAGAAAGAAAATACAAATTACGGATTATTCATAAACATTATGATAAATATAATGATAGTTCATTACATATATTGAATAAGAATCCACATATGGTTTGTGTCCGAAGTAATGGTAACCCTTACTTTTTGTATTTGATGAAATATAATTTCATCCAGTATTGTGTATTTATTGATAAAAAAATTCAACAAGGATATTATCTTCCTAGAATGATTATTGTTCAGCTAGGCTTTGATGATTGTCTTTTTGAAGATACAATATTCGAAGGTGAAATGATAAAGGCAAGTAATGAAAAATGGTATTATATAATTAATGATTTATTAGTATGTAAAGGTAAACAATTACATGATGTAAATCATCCTAAACGAATGTCATTATTATATGATATAATTGATAAACATTATGAATATGAAGAGTATGACCAATTCGATATTGGTATAAAGACATACTTTAGATACAATGAATTAGATAAAATGTTTAATGAATATATACCATCATTACCTTATACATGTAGAGGATTATATTTTAAACCACTTTACTTAAAATTTAAAGATATTCTTTATAATTTTGATGATAATTTAATTAAGAAAGTGGAAAGAATAAAGTATAAGACTGTGAAACAGTTTATTTTGATGAATGATAATTTAAATAATGATAAATGTGGTGAAAAGTGCTCATCAACATCTTCAGTATCTTCTTTATCTTCAGTATCTTCTTTATCTACAGAATCCTGTTGTAAACTCAATGAGCCTAAGCTTAAGCCTAAGCCTGAGCCTGAGCCTGAGACTGAGACTGAGACTAAGGCTAAGTCCATATCAGAAGATATAGTAGTGAACAAAAGGTTTTATGTAAGAAAAACTTCAACACCTGATGTATATGATTTATTTGATAATCATACACATATAGGAATTGCTTGTATACCTACTTTAAAAATTAGTAAAAAAATGAGAGAACTAACAAAAGATATGAATATGGTTGATCGAATAGAATTACCATTTGAATATTCAAACAAATTTAATAAATGGTGTCCTAGTGTACTAAGCTTGTAACATTTTTATGAGATCGGATATAGTTTCAATAATGCTTTTTATATCTGAATCTTTACTATTATTGAAATTAATATATATTTTATGAAATATATTTTCATCGCAAATCTCTTGTTGAAAATTAATATAAATTTTGTTAGTCACCCTAAATATTAATTTTCTTTTGTGACATACCGAATCTTGTTTTCTGCTAGATTGATATGCAATAGTAGATAATTTTTTCTTTTCATAATAAACAACTCTAAAATTTTCATTATCGTTAATATGCACCGGTATTAGGTTGTACAATTTTGTCTCTTTTACAGTATTATCTTCAATCTTCTTGATAAGATGAAGATCACCATTTATGTATTCTTTGAAATCAGATTGAAAATATTTCAATTTCATATTTTTCATTTTTTGTAAATAGCTATCGAATAGCTCTTTTGGTATATCATATTGTCTACCGTATTGATTTCTACAATTTGTAGATAATATAATTTCAACATAATCATATGGAATATCAATTGCTTCCATTTTATTATTTAATAAGTACTTGTACTTCATATGTATTGCTATCAAATTTTTAAATATAAAGTAAAATTTGATTTAGTTTTTATATATACTTAAATATCATTTACATTGAGATATAATATGGATATACCACGTACAAAAATCATTAACCTAATTCAGACTAAGACAAAGTTAGATGATATTCATTCAAAAGACATGGAAATAGGAATTTATAATTGGTGTATTGAAGAATGTATTAAGCGTCGTATAGCAAAGAATTGGAATAATCCAAAGTTTTATCGTCTTTACATTGAAAAAGCCAGATCTGTAATAAGTAATATCGATAAAGATTCATATATACAAAACTCAAAGCTTATTGATCGTCTTAATGAAAAGGAATTTTGTCCTCATGAAATTGCATTTTTTAAACCCGAAAATATACATCCTGATCGATGGAGATCTTCAGTGGATGCTTTGATGAAGAAATATGAAAATGCTTATGAGAATAAGGTTACCGCTATGACAGATATGTTCAAGTGTGGTAAATGCAAGAAGAGGGAATGTACATTTTATGAAATGCAATGCAAAAGTGCGGATGAAAGTACAACAATCTTCATTAGGTGTATAAATTGTGGACATTCATGGAGACAAGGGTAAATACACATATCTATTTAGTGTTTTTATTATTATTCCGATAGTCCAATAATAAATTTCAATAGCTTATATCCATAAGCTGAAAAATTACATAATAATCATATCATCTAGTCTCCAGTATTCTTTTTCACCATTTGGTAATGTACGACAAATCATGAATGGTATTTTTCTTGAGTCCAGTTCTTTTTTTGCTATATCAATAGGATCAAAGTTTTTTTTATCAAATTCAACATATGGAGTAGACCCACGTTGAATTTGTTCAGCTCTTAAACCAATAATTTTGACTTTCTCATACTTGGTTAAGAAATTACGAGTAGAATTTTTCGTAGGATCATAAGCACGGATAACATCATGATAGTCTTCAATAGTTATTTTTGACATTATTTATTTATTTATATTACTATATATTTCTTTAAATGCACAAATCAACTGTATAAATCAACTGTATAAATCAATGGTATAAATCAATGGTATAAATCAATTTTTAATTATTTACCCAAAAGTGATCACAGTGACAGCATGTATAAATATATTTCATATTAACTGGATTATACTTAATATATATCACTTCATTATCTTTATCAGTCGGCTTACTACAATCTTTCTTGGGACAAACTATATTATTAACTCGTGGCAAACAAGGATCATATTTCAAATAATTATTTATATATTGAGAATATTTTGTAAAATCATTGATCTTATTATCATCTACAATACATATACTTTTACCATTTTTTTCTTCAGCTTTGCTAAAGCCGCAACTTTTACAATAATATACCATATCTTTATTTCCATTCACTTTCACATATAACATATTGTTACAATAGTCACAAAATTTCATTTTCTATAGATTTATTATTAGACTAGATATTATTTAAGTATGTGTTTGAACATCAAATTTTAATTTGTATATTATTTACAATATGAAGAATATACATATATATATATTACATTGTAAGTCCTTGACCGAAAGAGATAGATCTGTAAATAATATTATAACTCAACTAAAAGATAGCTCATACTCATACAATAATTTAAAGATACATAATGTTTCTATTGTTGCTTCAAATGATCCAAGTGAAGTACCAATAGATGTAATACAAAAAACTATAGATTACTCTATGATTCAAGATGTAAGTTTATCAAAATATAATCAATTTATAAAAAATATTCACATTAATCAATTATCAAACACTCTGAAACATTTTGACGCACTTTCAAATATTGTTAAAAAAACCGATGTTAATGATGACGATTTATTCCTCATTCTGGAAGATGACATTTTATTTGGACAAGACTTAAATAAATCTTTAGATACTATCGTAGGATGTTTAAAAGAAGAGCCTATTGTATTCTTAGGACTACCTTCAAACGATCAAGGTGAATTGACTATTAAACCTACTTCTTCTAATTTTTCAATTATACCTTTAGTTGATTCTTATTTAATAAACCATAAAACCGCAAAGTTAATAGTTGATAACTTTTTCCCCATTAAATTCACCAATGTATTTCAAATGAATTACTTACTAAATAAGTTGGGTATAGTGAGTTACCAATCAACGCGAAATATTTTTGTTAATGGTAGTAAGTATGGTATGTTTGTCAGTACCTTGAATCCAAATAATTCATTGGTGTTTAATAAAGACTATATGAGTATATTAGAAATTGTAAATAAAGCAGGAACTCCTACACATGAAGATGATGCAATTGTTGACAAAATTGTAACGACATCACCAGTAAATGAAAGTCCGGATTTCTTACATCTTATTGCTAAATATCAGATGAAAAAAAATAATTTTAAAGAAGCAGAAAAACTATTTGCAAAAGCATACAATCATAGTCTTTCAAACCATGGAATCATTAATCATGAAAGTACTATGCTAAAGGAGTTCATAAGCATTTTTAAATTCCTACAGTAAGTCTCATTTTTTATTAACTTTACGTTTAGTAGTAGGTTTTTTAGGTACCAAGATTAAATCATCTACATCTTGTTTTTCCTCAGTTTCCGGAATACTAGAAACTGGTTCTTGAGATTGTTCAGGAGGTGTAGGTGTAAGTTCTAATGTTGATGCTGTTGTTTGCTGGGGTACAGGTTGTGTAGGTTCTAATGTTGATGCTGTTGTTTGTTGGGGTACAGGCTGTGTAGGTTCTTGAATGGGTATGCTAGCGTTACTATCTGCTAATGGCAGTGCAGAAAAAATTGAATCCAATGTTGAATTTATTTTTTCAAGCTTTGTAATTCTATCTTCAAAGTCTTCATTATTCGGTTTAGATTTTTTACAAGATTCCATTTCCACTTTTAAATTGATAATTTCCCTTTTCATTTCATCTATATTACCATAAATATTGGCTATTTGTTGTCGAATATTCATTAAGTATTGTCCAATAGTAGCTAAATTATTCATAATATTAGATATTAATTACTATATATTTAAATAGTATTATTTAATATAATAAATAAAAAATGATTATTCCAATACGTTGTTTTACTTGTGGAAAAGTTCTAGCTGATAAATGGGAGTATTACCAAACTGAAGTTGAAAAATTAGAAAAACAAGCAAAAGAAAATGAAGAAGCATCACAAAAAATACATAAAGGAATTCCACAAAAGTTTGAAAAAATAAATACACAAAAAATTATGGACGATCTTGGTTTAGAAAGAATGTGCTGTAGAAGACATATGTTGGGACATGTAGATCTAACTCACATTATTTAATATATATTTAAATTAAATGTTAGATTATAGTGAATATAAATCCTTGGTAGACATTTTGGATAAAAGTGAATTGGATGAAACATATAAAAAACTCATAGACAAGGAAGATAAAGTTTTAGATACAGTTAATGCAGTTGTCAACCATTACAAAGAGAAAAAAATTAAAAAAAAACAATTTATACATATGAGTTTGTTTGAAATATATAATCTTTTTTTCTTGGAATGGCCTTCATTTATGATGGATATTGGAAAAGTACAAAGTTTTACCGATGTAGGTGTTATTATTATGAAGAATAACCGTATCATATATATAGGTATACTTTTTGTTTTAATTAGTATCTTTTTATTCTTTATAGATAATAGCAAATGAACCCTATACTTATAGTGGTTTTTATTATTTTTATTTGTATGTTAGAGAATACTATAAATATTTATTTATTATTTTCTATTATTATTGGTATAATATACTATTTTAATATATTCCAAACATCTAAAGGAAACAAATATAATACTAAATGGAATGCTACGTGTGATACAAAATGGAAACGTTTTAATGAAATGACACAAAATAAAGTAGTATATAGTAATTCAATTTATAATATACATAAAGGACCTAATAAATTGAAATATATATTTATGCATAAAAATTTAAAAAGTATTCTTGAAGATATTGATTTTATATTGAAATATCAACAAGATATATTTTTAGATATAATTATATATATTGAATATTTCTTGAAAATACATTATTATATTATTATCGGTAAATATGATACATGTACATATATACCTATATTAAAAGATATACAAAAACATATTGTAATTTTATTATCGACAACCGTTTTCAATTTACCTAACAAATCACAAATTGTTGATATACAAGATATAGATACATATATAAATAAAAAAACATTAGAAATAAAAGCAATTCTTGATAAGTACATGACGATATTGAAACATAAGTATTACAAACAATGCAATCATCAGTTTAATTTAATAGAATATGATGAATCATCTAAAAGTTACGAAATAGTTCCTTGATTGATTCACTTAGCGTTTAATTGATATTTTTATAATATTTATGATTATAATTAATTATGAAACTTCATAATTTTTTAATAGATAATGATGTATTCTTTGAACATATACTATGTAAATATAATAAAAATGTTATTGAAGAAGAAAATAGTATTTCTAATATAATATCTGAAAAATATAGTATAGATTTTTTACCATATTATTATACTGTTGAAGTCCTGGCTTCAAAAGAACAAAGAGACTTATTTTATCTATTTCTAAATAATTATATTAGTTTGGTATGTGACAAAGAAACTACATATATAAAATCTGTGGAGGACATTTCAGATTTATTTGAATGTTTATGTTTTATTTATCTAGCCCAATATTATTTCTTGTAAAAAAATATTATCTTCGTTTAAATCATAAAATGAAAGGTGGATCTATCGCATCTGACTCAGTGGTTTCTTTAGTAAATCAAAAAACATTCGATCAGCTTAACAGTATGTTTGATAATAAGTTCCAAACTCCACAAAAAGCTGGTTGTGGATGTCGAAGGAAAAATAGTGGAGGTGGAGGTAGCGCATTTTCATCAATGATGGGAACTACTACTGAAGCATTCCAAAGCAATGTTATGAAAACTCCTGCTGAATATTTTGCCAACGTTGGAACCCCTAATATGATGAATGGTATGAATTCTTCAACTAACTCCAATTCAGGTAAGACTAAATCTGGAAACACATCTAAAACAAGCAACGCAAATTCATCTAAATCTAGTAATGCTTATAAAGTTATTAATGCTTCCAAGATGGGTAACTCTAATTCTGCTAAGATGGGTAAATCCAACTCTGCCAAGATGGGTAACTCCAACTCTGCCAAGATGATGGGTAACTCTAATTCCGCCAAGATGATGGGTAACTCTAATTCCGCCAAGATGATGGGTAACTCTAATTCCGCCAAGATGATGGGTAACTCTAATTCCGCCAAGATGATGGGTAACTCCAACTCTGCCAAGATGATGACTAACTCTAATTCAGCCAAAATGATGATTAATTCTAATTCCACCAAGATGATGGGTACCGCTAATGTTGCCAAGATGATGGGTAACTCTAATTCCACCAAGATGATGGGTACCGCTAATGTTGCTAAGATGATGGGTACCGCTAATGTTGCCAAGATGATGGGTAACTCTAATTCCACCAAGATGATGAGTAATGCAATGAAGATCAACCAAAGCGCAGGTAATAATGTGAGTATACGAACAGGAACTATGACTGCTGCAAATGCAGTTCCATCAGCAGTTCCTCTATATCCATCTATTCCATCTATTGAAGGTGGTAAGCTACGTCGTAAAAGGAAAGTTATCAAGAAATTTGTAAAAAAAGTAGTTGATAAACCACTTGAAAAACTTGCAAAAAAAAAAGTTTCTCTAACAAAAAGGGTAAGAAAGGTGGTAGCGCGCAAGGAAATGTAGGTGCTTCACCTGTTACAATGTCTGAACTATTATCATCTAATTCGGGTTCTTTTTACGTAAAAAACAAAATTCGAGGTGGTGCAGAAATACCTATTGGACCTAAATTAGATATAAACTCTGTTCCATTAGATCCAAAACCCGTACCCCCATCTACTTCATTAGATATGATGGCTAATGAAAGTTTTAATACTCCTAAATTTGTTGAAAAAATTATGAATTACGGATCTCCTATTGATACATCTTTAATACAGTTCTCTTATGGCCAGACAAACAAAATACTACCTTTAATTGGAACCAGTGGAGGTATGCGAAAACAAAAAGTGAAGGCTATTCAAAGAGTAAAAAAAATGCAAAAACAAAATAAACCTGAACAAAAACGAAGCAAGAAATAAAACTCCTGTAATAAAATATTGTCTTTTATAATAAATGAATTATTTTGAAGATACATGGTCAATCATTGACACGTATTTTAGAACCAATAAGTATTTCATTACAAAACATCATTTAGACTCTTGGAATGATTTTGTATCATCTAAGATAATAAGTACAATTAAGGTGTTAAATCCTTTTGTAATTATAAAAAATCAAGATAATGGTAAGATAGTTCATGAAATTAATATATATGTGGGTGGTCTAGATGGTAATGAAATATTTTTGAACAAACCAACTATATATGAAAATGGTAAGCAACGCATTATGTATCCGAACGAAGCAAGAATCAGAGACTTGACATATCAGTCTGATTTGTATGCTAATATTCTAATAAGATATATAACTAAAGAGTTAACCGATACAAATGAAACTACACAGATAGAAGAGATAATGATGAAGAATGTAAAAATAGGAGCATTTCCTATAATGTTACATTCTAAATTATGTGCATTATCAGAACAACCATTTGATGTATTAAGAGAAATGGGGGAATGTCCATATGATCAAGGTGGTTATTTTATAATCGATGGTAAAGAAAAAGTAATTGTGGCACAAGAAAGGATAGCTTTAAATAAATTATTTATTAATCCTAGTAAAGATGATAGATTTAGTTATGAAGCATTGGTAAGGAGTACTTCTGAAGAAAATCCTCTTTTCCCAAAGACCATTCGTATATATGTTACAAAGGATAGTTCAACATATGGATTGAAACACTTTAAGATTGCAAAAAAAGATTTTTATGAAGATGCTATACCACAAGAAAAAAATCCTAAAGAAAGAATACCAAATTCTATCGTTTTAACATGTCCTAATATTAAAAAAGATGTACCTTTATTTATTATTTTCAGGGCATTAGGTATAGAAAGTGATAAAGATATTATTGAATATATAGTATATGATGTGAATGATCCTAAAAATGAAGAACTTATTAATTTTCTTAGATATAGTGTATTAGATAGTAATGATGTAATATCACAGGAGGATGCATTCATCTATCTACAATCATATGTTGAATATAATAGTATAGAAAAAGTAAAACATGTATTATTAAATGATTTGTTTCCCAATGTAGGAACATCTTTTAAAAAGAAAGCTATGTTCTTAGGACATTTAATAAATAGACTTGTAAAAACAGTATTAAAAATAATACAAGAAAGTGATAGAGATAATTATATATATAAGAGAGTTGATATATCAGGTTTTTTAATAGGTAATTTATTCAGAGATTATTATAATCAATTTAGAAATACTGTACGTAGTAGTATCGATAGACAATATCTTTATGGTCCATGGCGTACTACAAAGGATATTAAAAGCTTGATCAATAAGTCAAATATTAATTATATTTTTAAAAGCAAAGTAATTGAAGATGGATTCAAGAAATCATTGAAAGGTAGCTGGGGAAAATCTATGATAGAAGAAATACAAGATTCTGATAATATTAAACAAGGTATAGTTCAAGATGTTAGTAGAATTTCATATATGGGATTTATATCTCATTTACGTCGTGTAAATACCCCAATGGATCCTACATCTAAGATTGTTGCCCCACATAGACTTCATCCATCCCAATGGGGTATTATGTGTCCTATAGAAAGTCCAGATGGTGCAAGTATTGGTTTATTAAAACATTTTGCTGTATTATGTAATGTTACCTTTGAAATAGGCATTAAAAGTATTACACAATTGTTCAATGATTGTAATTTAGTATACATGATAGATGATTTAGATGATATACATAGTGTTATAGGGTCATGTAAAGTATTGATAAATAGCAATTGGTATGGTATAACGGAAAAACCACAAAAACTATTTGAACTTCTTAAATTGCTTAAAAGGAATGGATTGTTGAATAAATATGTCTCAATATCATGGGATATTATCAATATGGAAATAAATGTTTCAACAGAAGCAGGTAGATGTATGAGACCTGTTTATGTAGTTGAGAATGGAAAGTTATTAATAGAGAAGTATTTAAATGATATAAAAAACAAAAAATATTCATGGTTTGATTTAGTAGGCGATAAAAACTCAAATGAAGAGTATATTAACCCTTTTACATATTATAAGATTGATAATAATAATATAGATGAATTAATAAAACTTTTAGAACAAACACAGTCACCAATAGAATATTTAGATGTGGAAGAATCCAATTGTAGTTTGATAGCTATGGATGCTACTAAGATCACAAAAACTACAACACATTGTGAAATTCATCCTTCTGTGATTTTTAGTGTTGTATCACAGAATATTCCTCTTCTAAATCATAATCAAGCACCTCGTAATATTTTCTTTGGCGCACAAGGTAAGCAAGCTGTTGGTATGCCTATGACAAACTTTAATCATCGTATTGATACCATGTCATATGTACTACATTATCCACAAAAACAATTAGTAACAACTAGATATAAGGAATATTTGTATAATAATATATTAACAGGTGGTGAGAATTTAATTGTTGCTATTTCAACATGGTCTGGTTATAATCAAGAAGATAGTATTATAATAAATAAGGCATCTATTGAAAGGGGTATGTTTAATATGACATACTTCAAAAATATTATTGAAAAGCAAGATGATAATAAAAATGAAAATGAAAGAATAATATTTATGAATCCTTTGAAGGCTATAGATGATGGTATCGAGATTAATAATATGAAATTTGCAAAATACAGAAAGACTCTTGATGATAATGGATATCCAAATCTTAATGTATATATAACAGAAAATGATGCAATCATAGGTAAATCATTAATAAAAACTGAATTTGCAGAAGATAATGCACCAACAAATATATTTGGAAATAAAGTTAAAAAAGAAATTTATACAGATAAGAGTATTATTGCAGATAAAACATTATCTGGTATAGTTGATAAGGTATTTGTATATAATGATATAGAGAATAATAAGACATGTAAGATTAGATTACGTAAGATCAAAAGACCTGAATTAGGTGATAAAATGGCTAGTGTTCATGGTCAAAAAGGTGTTGTAGGAATGATATTATCACCAGAAAACATGCCTTATAATAAGGATGGTATAGTACCAGATATTATAGTTAATCCTCATGCATTCCCATCTCGTATGACTATAGGACATCTTTTTGAATGTATTCTTGCTAAAACATGTGTTTATAAGGGTATGATGTTAGATGCTACACCATTTAATAATAATAATTATGATTCTATATATTCTGAATTGGAGACAGAGTTTGGTTTAGAAAAGTATGGAAATGAAATAATGTATAATGGTAGAACTGGTGAACAAATTCACACAGAAATATTTTTTGGTCCTACTTATTATCAACGACTTAAACATATGGTATCTGATAAGATTAATTATAGAACAACTGGTCCTGTCACTATTACTACAAGACAACCCACAAAAGGTAGAGGTAATAATGGTGGTTTAAGAATAGGCGAAATGGAACGCGATAGTGTACTGTCACATGGTATGTCGGCATTCTTGAAGGAGTCTTTAATGGAAAGATCAGATAACTACATGTTTGATATAGAAAATAGTACAGGTGAGATAGCGGTTACAAATAAAAAAACAATGTATTTTAAACCGTATGATGATAATGATAATTTTTATACAACAATAAAAGCACCTTATTCATTGAAACTTTTATTACAAGAAATTAAGGCAATGGGTGTTAAACCCATACTAAGTACTTCATGTATAGAAGAAGAAGATTATTATGAAGATATAGAAGACGTAGATATATCTGAATCAGAATTATAATTTCCATATGTAAATCCAAAACGCTCAATCATCATTTTTTCAAATTCGATATTAGATGAATAATATACTCTTCTAATTCCTGACTTTTCAATTGCTTTAATACATCCATTACAAGGTTTTGAATATTTTAATGGATTTCCCATATTATCAGTACCAATTCTTACAACATATAAATCGCATTGTGACATGTATTTTCTATTATGCTTCATCTTGGAGATGGCATCTACTTCAGCATGAACACTAAATTTATGATAAAGATGTGTTTGCTTATGATTATAACCTTCGGATACTATTTCATTATCTTTAACAATAACACAGCCATGACGTTGATGAGGACATGATGATTTAAGAGCTAAGTTCATAGCTCTTTTCAAAAAAGAATATTGTTTTTCATTACAAGTCCTAATAGCGTTGTCATCCTCAAAAGAGTATATAATATTACAATTTGTACACATATTAAAATTATTACTTTGTTATAAGTATGTTTTTTCTAGGTCCTTTAAATATATTTAATATTATCAATTTTTTTTCTAATTATTTTTTCATAACATTTTTTTAGTAAGCACAACTAGAATAGATGCTAATAGAGCTTTAAGAAGAATATCATGATATGGAATTTTATCAATTGCAATATATCTACCTAGGATAGATCCTATTGGTATAAATTGAACTAAAATAATCATTGTTAATATAAGAACAGCTAGTTTTAAATCATCACCAAACATATGAAAAAACATTTCTATACTATTACCTGTATGGGATGCAATAGATGGTGTTGGTTGCATCATAGCTATGTTATTGCTTAAGGTATCAATATCATATGGTTGCATATACTGGTTCATGCCTTGATTCATCCCCATCCCTTGGTTTATCCCCATCCCTTGGTTCATCCCCATTCCTTGGTTAATTCCCATCCCTTGATTCATCCCTTGATTCATCCCTTGGTTCATCCCTTGGTTCATCCCTTGATTCATCCCTTGGTTCATCCCTTGATTCATTCCTTGATTAGCATACATATCAACTTGCTGTTGTTGTGGCTGTTGTGAAAGATTAATATGATTCAATACTTCTTGAATAGTAGCATCATCATCATTAATAATATCATTTGCAATTTGTGTATTTTGAGGCATTGATATACTATTAATCGCTTGTTGTGCATTTGTAATCATCTGTTTTTGCTGATCGTTAACAAAACTTGTTTGTTGTTGAATGGCATTTGGTAATTGTGACAATGGTGTAGATTTATTCATTTTTGATTATATTTACAGGTTTTATATAAACAAATTAAACGTATCTATTCACATTTAGATGCAACTGGCGTATATTTATAACAATCATCTTCAATTTTGTAATAATATTGATTTACTTCCTTAGTACTAGGTCCTTTTATAACAATGCAACTTTTACTACTACAGACTTTTCTAAATAAAGATGCGAGACCAAAACCTAATAAAATTGAAATAAAAATTCGTCCGTAAGGATGATTTAACATGTCAGAAAGAAGCATTTTATTTATATTTAATATTTTTAATTTTCACTTATAGGTTGTGGTTTAATTAAAGATTTATCTAATGGACATTCCACTTTATCAGCTTTGTATCTGTAACAACTTTCATCATCTTCATTTTTGTATAAAATATGGCCTGCATTATATGGTGAAGGAAACTTTAATATTACCTCTGGTTTGGGATGTGTAATATAACAATAAAATAAACCTACAGCAAAAGCAATAATAAAATATATTGGATGGATCTTGTTCAACATTTTATATTAATGTTTATAAAAAAAATTATACATACGAAAATTTCTTGTAAACTTGACTATCAATGATTTTTTCTAGATCATATGTTTTGTTTTTAGTACCCTCGTCGTAATTGTCTCCGGAGGTATCTTCGTCGTAATTGTCCCCGGAGGTATCTTCGTCGTAATTGTCCCAGGTAGTGTCCCCGTCGGTGTCACAGTAAGTATAATTTTCATCATAACAATTATTATAGTAGTCAAATGTAGTAGCACAATATAAATCATCATCTAGAGAATCCATATCGTATGATCCATCATCATATGATGATAGATAAAAATAGTTTTTGGTTGTTTTATCTGTTCTATCTTCTTTATAATAATCTTTAATGATACCAGTTATAGGTACATATTTTTCTTCCTCTTCTTCATCACACAAAAATGGATATGAAAAAGGACCTTTCCTCTCATCATCGTTCCACTCAAAATGTCTCTTAGAAGTAGTATTCATATTAATCAAGTTCTAGTAGTTCACAAAGTTTTTCTTTTGTCAATGATTTAAAGTTTGATGGCATCAATTTTTTCAGCTCAATATTGCTATCAATTTTTTTTATAATATCTTCTTTGCTAGTGTAATAGTCTTTTGTCCTCTGTTTAGATTTACATTCCTCCTTATTCTTAAATTTATATGTGTTTTTAAGTAGTTCTTTTATGTTTCCTTTTATTTCATTCTTTTGTTGATCACTTAGTTTAGGAACTTTAGTTTTTACAACCTTCTTCTCTTTTGGTTCCTTTGGTTCTTTTGGTTCTTTTGGTTCTTTCTTTTCTTTCTTTTCTTTCTTTTCTTTCTTTTCTATCTTAGGAGACTCATCTCTATATTGGATATGATAAGTATCTTTTATGAAATCATTTCTAACTGAATCTCCTATGTGCTTTAGATCATCAAATAATTTTCTTTTTAATTTATGATTTTCAATCAATGATTTGTATAAATCAGGATTCAAATGATTCATATCTTGAATTAATTGTTTATCAGATTCAGATACATTATTCATCTTCTCCAAGATAACCCGTCTTTGTGATTCTTTATCCATATCTATTTTATTCTCATTCAATTCACTTATTCTTGTATCTATATCTCTTATATCATTGACAACCTTTTCATAATCATTTTTGTTTATTGACTTATCATTTAATAAATCATTATATAAAAAAGCATATTCTTTTGTCAAAACTCGTCTTTTGTCTCGTAGCTTCTGTAAATATTTGCTGATATCAGTATAGGTTGGTAATTTTGATTCTTGTTTACCACATATCATTTTATTATTTTTGATAATAATCCTGGTTTCATTACCCTTATGACAGTTATTAAACATTTTTATATAAAACAATATTTATTATTAGGCCTTTGAGAAAACCAAATCAATTATACAAAATGCATAGAAACTCATAATAGCTAATACAACAGCAAATACCCCAAAAGAAAACATTGTTTTATCATATCCAACACCAAATTGTTTGATTGTACCATCCTTTTCAAACATTACTGATGGTTTACTAATGACCAATAGAATCATAAGTAATACATAAAATATTATACTATAAACTATTCTCGAGTTGATACAATTCATTTATTAATATAAATAAATATTTTAACAATGAAACACATTCTACAATGCTTTTCTTTTGTTTGTGTTTTAATCATTCTCTCTAACCTTTTGATCGAAACCTTTGTTAACCCTATTCTAGTTTACAAAGTTGAACAGTCTAATAAATTACTCACTATATATAACAATACTCATAATATAAATAAGTATACTTATGATATAAATAATATCAAGTTTACAAATGATAAAGGATTACTTTCTATCAGTAATATATTAGACTTGAATAAAAAAGATAAAATACTCTCAGTTATTGAAGAATATAATATATTACTTTTTATTATTCAAAAACAAGTTGTAATACCAACTACATTTGCACAAATTGTGAAATCAAACGTTCCAATTTATACAGAGAGTAAACAGAGCAATAATACCCTATTTTCAGCATTAGTAAACTCTCTTTCATTGAAATATACAAATATAAAGTTTATTAATGGCTTCCCTAAAAGCCAACTGAATTCAGGATCAGCTATTATGCTATTTGATACTATCAACAATATATCTAGAGTAATGAAAGATTATACTGACTATGATATTATTGATTATGATAATATTAATATACATATATTTAAAGCATTAGTTCCACCAGCTTTTACACAAAATTTAGATATGAGTACACACTTAACTACATATAAATCTACATTTCCTATAAAAAAAATAATTTGTTTAGATAATATTATTACAACTAATGATGAAGAGTATATGAATAAACATTTTACTATAGAAGCATCTACTTTAATATCCAATATTGGACTGATTGAAAAGAACAATTTTCTTGCTATGATGTATCCTTACTGTAAACTGACACTAATGTATATGAGACGATATAATAAATATATTGAACATCGTGAAGACTTGCCAATTTTAGAACAGTTTATTGAAGAAAAACAAACATATACTCCAAAGCATAATATTGATGGATTTTATGATAATAAAAATAAAACTTTTATTATATTTGGAAATGGTAATAACGTGAATATAATTGATGGTATACCTATTCTGAGTATGAAATATATAAATTTTAAAAACCAGGATCGAGATGAAGAGAATGGTTTATATGAAGTAAAGTCGAATAGTTTAGTAAAAGTTGATAAAGAAAACAGAAAAGAGAAAAGAGAAAATGATGATAATGATTATGTATGTTTTGATAACCCCATGATTAAGAATAAACTCCAATGTGAAAGCAAAGTTGATGAAAATGGAGCTACTAGAAAAAAAACATTATTTTGGGATAAACCATGTAAAACAAATGATGAATGTCCATTTTATCAAGCAAACACAAAATATATGAATTATAGAGGTGGGTGCAATGATGGCTATTGTGAATTTCCTCTTGGTATTGAAAGATTAGCATATAGAATATATACATCAAAACCAATATGTCATGGATGTCCTTTGAATAATATATATTGTTGTGATGATCAAAAAGTTAAAGATTATGCATTTGAACTAGATCATATTGAAAGATTGCGTATTAAAGATATTAAATGAATAAAAAAATACAAATAAATTTACTAAACTTATTATCAATCTTATAGCTACGGTTTTGACGGATAGTCTCATTTTTTTTGTATTACATAAAATGCTTGTTTTCCAAAACTCTACAGGACATAAAATTAAACTTGTCACTATTGCAATAAGCATTGATGAATGTATCACAGACAAAAATGGAAAATATATCTTCACACAATTACTGCAGAATATTTTTATGAACAATTCTGGAATATCTTCACATACAGTAGCTGCAAAGGCTTTTATGTAATATGATGGAATATATAATTTTGATAGAGAAACATTTACACCGATAATCCTATTTTTTAAAAAATAACTATATGGTATCTTGTAAAATGATGTAGCAAAAGCAGTGATACAAGATGCAAATAATAGTTTTAAATCATAATTAACTATAGATATCAAAGATAAACACACATATAATGTATGATATGTAATAATATTACTAAATATACAGTATGGTAAGTAGGTACCATAACCTACAAATAGATTCACATTTTTTTGCTCATTTTTGCTCAATGTTAATAATCTAATTGTCTCTAATGGATATGTAGCTGTATTAGCTAATATTTTGCTCAATGAAGCATTTATAGCGCTCGGAAAACAATAATTAACAGGTAGCCGGGTACATTGATTTTTATATCTAAATGTATTCACACTTGTACATCTATTTTTTATCATCATAATTAAATATGAATATAATTTTATTATGTTTTTTTTTTATATCTATCATTATTCTTTTAAGTAATACATTATGTTTTACACCAAATGAAAGTTATATAGATTATAAAGATTACATGAGTATTCCAACATCCGCATATGAAACAATTGGATCAAATAGTGATGATATAAGTAAAAAAAAATATTATGTTGAATTTAAAGATGATTTTTTTGAATCTGCTTTGAAATCTGCAAAGTATCCCCAGCCTTTTGATGAAACGGGTTACAGCATTGTTAATAAAGACTTGGATAATATAAAATTAAAAGTAAGTCAAGTAATAGAAAAGATACTAAATGCTAAGCTTCCAATAGAAGAATGTAATTTATTCAATATTGTCAACATAAAAATAAAATCATTATATAAGAAAAATGATAATAAATATATAGTAGAGGCTGTATCTCTTGTTCATAGGTTGAACAAAGTATATGGATTAGATTTATATACAAAGACATACCATTCATATGATTCAAATGCCTTATTAGACTATAAGATTAATGGATTTGTATTTGAAGATAAAATATACGGTGATGTATTACCTTCAAACGTAAATGATGATACTGAGTTTTCTTATGATCAAATTATGAAAGATAAAATAATTCAGAGCAAAGAGTTTGAAAAGGAAACATTTTGTAAATACATAGGAGATCTAAAAAAATTCAGAAATATAGATTACAAACCACTTGAATCAATAAATTGTGATTAAACATAAACCTGTAAACCTATAAACCTAATCTGTTTCATCTTCATCTTGGTTTTCACCTTTGTAATCCTTCATTTCATAATTCTCGTCTTCTTGACGCTTATTTTGATATTTTGAAATATCTATTTGTTGGTTATCCAACATATCAATATACTGATCTTTTTCACTGTCACCAACATCATACCAAGTATCCATACCTAAGGCTCTTAAGGTCATTTGCAATTGACGTTTCTCATCATCTATGTGATACTTATTCATTAAATCCTGTTTCTTAAGTTCACGAAGGTTTTCTACATTTTTATTTATAGACTCTGTATTTACATCATTTAATATTAAAGAATCAACAAGTTGTTCAATCATGAAGGATATTAAATCACATGTTAACTTTAAATTATTCTTTTTTAAATCATTGACCGATAATTGATGTGTTAAGAGCAATGTATTATCTAATGTATTATATGTTTTATTATTTATAGATAAAGTTATCATATTATAAAATAACTTCATCATTACGTAATTTATAAAGTTTATATTGATTATATCATCATTTGTTAAGTTTAATAAATCCTTTGATAGTAATAAGTTATCTGATAAGTATTGGAATATTTGTTTATCATAATCTTTATTGTTATTGAATGACTCATATAGATTTATTTCTCTTTCTATGTTTACATATTTACTATTACTATGTATTCCATGAATAACACGTGAAATTATCCTTGGTAGTTTAGACCTAATATAGTTTACTAATACATTGCGAATCAATTTAGAATTTCTTATATTGCGTAAAAGTATCAGTGTATTCTTAAATACTTCGAATTTTTCACTATCATAATTATCAATATTCTGCTTGATAATATCAGATATAGCATCGAAATATTTCAATACTAGTGGATATACAATCTCATCCCATGATTTTTCATTCATATAGAAATCCTTGATGTCTCCTTGGAAAATAGCATCATTTAATAATAACTTATTAGATGTAATATATCTCTCAATTTTCTCAGAATTACTCAAGGTTTCAATATAAGACTTGGAAGTATCCACTGTAGGTGCTTTATTGAAACGAATCTCACCCTGATTTACAGTAGTAGTTGTCTTTATATTCAAAGGTGGTAATACAATATTATTTGGTCTTTTAATTGTTTCCTTTATAGTTTTTCTTAATGTCTTATATTCAGATGTATTATAAAAAAATTTATAATAAGATGTATCATCTGCTAGTTGTTCAAGACAACATGCATTGAATAATGTAGGAGCATTTGAAATATCAAGTTTTAAATGTTTAGTATCAGATACTATTGTATTAAGATATTCTAGATAAGATGAAATCTTACTAGTAGGTTTTTCAAAATTAAAAGATGGCTTGAATCCATACATTGAAGATAAGTTAAAGCTATCTTCTCTTAACTTCTTATTTATTATAATAGATTTATTAGCATCTACTCGCAATCTTAGATTTACATCATCTTTTATTATATCATCAACTATAGATAATATAGAACTATTCAAATCATCTATACTAGTTGATTGTATCTTGCTGAACTTTACATCATCTCCACTAGTAATACCTTTTACTAAACATGCAATATATTTTGAAATACTTCGTGTTGAATTCTTTTCATTTAATGGGTATCCTAAATATGACATAAAACGTATACATGATGGATATATGTTATTGATTAGTAAGTCTGGGTATTTTGCCATAATTAATAATGATAAAAGTGCTATAGTATGTATTGCTATATCATAATACATTTCACTTAATGTTTTTTGTTCAATAGCTGCTATTTTACTCTTTACAAGAGTATCAACCTTTTGTCTATATTCATCATTTGAATTATAGAGATTCTTATTAATACTTTTGTTTAATTTATTTCTTTCATTCTGTATCTTGTCATTTATATTGAAATCTTTTATATTATCATTTACATAATCTACTATATATTTTATATCTGAGTGATCCATATTCAGTTCCATAAAGTTTGATATCATTAATACAAATGATGATGATGGTCCTGAGATATCGATATTATCTTGTTTTTTGTCTACTGGAAGCACATCATAATGACTAGCATCATTAAAATCCTGAATCATACTCATCTCATCAAATAACTCTCCATCAAATTCATCTAAGTCTATAGAAGGCAATTCAGTCAAGGTAATTTGATCATTATTAGAATCAGATAATTTAAGTAAATTAGAATAAAAATCTTCATCGTCTTTTACACACTGCAAAAACTTATCAAAGTTCTTATTAAATTCAATAATAGCATCTATAGATTCCAACTTTTGCTTTGTGTCATTATATTTCATTGTTTCTTTTACATTTTTTACTGTTTTACATACATTATCATAAGTATCATATGAACATAACTCCTCATTCAATATATCTTCATGTATAGAATCCATGCAAAACTTAAAGGGGAGTTTGGTCTGTTTTATCCATACCATCTCATCATTTATCCTTCTACGTACATATACAATATCTTCATTAACACCAATAAGGACACTATTATCACCTTCTCTTACCTTTCTCTTACCCTTCCTTATTGTTTTGACTTCGAAATCTAAATCACTTACCTTTACTTTCCTTGAAATAAGTTCATTTCTCAGTCCATGATCATTATCATATTGTAAATTTAATTTATAATCTGTTGGATCCAATTGTCGATCATAGTAAATTACTTTACCATTATCTTTCTTTAATTTTTCAATAGTATCGTAAACTTTTGTTAGCTTGAATTGATTATTATTACTAGAACAATTATCTTTTTCATTATTGTACTTATTTGTATAGAGCTGTTTACCAAGTTTTTCTTTCAAATTGATCAAAAGATCAATATCAATATTTTTATGTTTCTTTTCCATGAAACTAGAGATAAGTTTAAGAATATGAGAATATTCAGTATAAAGAGACTTGTGTAGAATTCTGTATCTTGTAACATCTGAATCAACAAATTTATCTTTAATATCTCTGATAAATGGGATATTAACATCAACAATATTAGTGAAGGTATTGGAAGATAAGAATTCAGGATTTTTAGATATCTTCAATGGAGGATATTTTTTTATGAGTAATGATTTTAATATATCTTGTGCTGACTTATCAAGGTCATTTATATTTAAATTAAGATCATTTAACAATTGTTTGATATCATTAAAATTAGATAGATTTTTATTAGATAAATAAAAAATTTCAGTAAATGTGCTAGGTAAAATATACTTGTTTAAAATATCTTCTGTGACATTGAGAAAATGTATATTATTATTTTTCAATAAAAGCTTATGATATTTATTTGTAGAGTTCTCATCATATATGAAATAACTTGTACTAAGGTCTTTTATATTATACTTGAAAACTTCCATCGATTTATCAATGGGTTTTACATATATATTGTTATTCATTATTCTAAAAACTGTACCTTTGAGATATGTCAATTGTTGATTATTATGAAAATAAAAATCATTGAAATATATCTCCACATTATCATTTGCACTTATTTTTCGTAATTCTTCCAAATAAATAACCCAATCAAATGTAATATATTGTAACTTATCATCGACCTTATTAAAATAACTATGGTGTTGAACAACATCATCTTGTAGTAACCTAATTGGCTGTTGATCTTGTTGGTGGTTTAACCCAACAATACGTATTGCATCTGTATTGTTTAATATTGTAGTAGAGTTATTAGTTTTGTTTATCTGAAAAGGTGTAAATAGTTTACCGAGACTTGCTAATACAGAATGATATCCTTCTTGAGACTTGAAGAGTTTATTAAACTGATTTAGGAAAGATTGAAATTTCTCGAATTTTATATTGTATTCTGCTTCATTAGTAGGATCTACTACAAACTCATCATTATCATAATATTGAATTTTTGTACACTCTATAACAGGGATGATATTATTTATGCTACTTATTTTTTTATGAGACTGAATAGATTTGAATATATTTGAATATAAATCCACCTTACGTTGAACATTGTTCTTATAGAATTCGTAAAGAAGATTTGATAATTCAATAATGATTTGTTCTTTCGTAAGTTTTAAAGAAGTACCTTCAATATATCTTATTTCTTCAATTGGAACATCTTCAATAATATTGGTGACATCATTTTCATCAATAATAATAGAAAAAGAAGAATCCATTTAGAAAATAAAAAGATAATATTTATACAGTTTTCATCCATTTTTCTTTCAGTGTAATAATATCATTAACAATAGAATCAATATTATTTGCTAAAAATACAGGAATATCAACATTAGTCTTGAACTTTAATTTCAAGATCATCTTATTATCAAGAGGGTGTGGTTGATAATAACCAATATACTCTAACTGCGTAGCTGGATCAGAACGTATTTCTTTATTGTAAATTAAGCATTGTAATACATTAAGCAATGTAAAGTCTTCATCTGTAATTACAACCTCATGAAAGTTTTGATTAGTATTAACATTTCTCACTTCAACACCATTATGTTCAAGAGTATTAACTTTTAATTTATTAAGTTTATCAATCAAAACATCAAACGCTTTTGTAAATATATAACGTGGTGATACACCACATTCTGACTCTACTTTAAAATTAAATTCAGAAGCTTCTCCATATTTATTTTTGACAAAATATCTATATCTATCTAAGGAATTGAATCTACCTTTTATATTATTGATTTCAGTGTTAGATAATGGTTTACCTTTAGTTTCTGCAGCTTTGACAAGAGTCTCTTTCAAAGCTTCATCTGCTTCTTTATCATCTACCTTATTAAATAATGTACAACAGCTTACAGGACACCATCTTGAATGAACTTTAGCAATATTTTTTGTACCCTTGAATTCTATATCTATTTCTTCGCCCATATCTACATTATAAATATTAGGTCTTAACTTTGTTATGAGAATATGATTTTTTGTTATAGGATTTCTGGGAAATAATTGTTTATGAAAGTCTTCAGGATAAAGCTTATTTGATTTATCATAAATTTTTATATCTTTTGATGTGACTGATATAATATCAGATGAAGTATTTTTCACTTTAAGTTTGAATATAAAATCATCAGGCGAATAATCATCATCATCTAAATATTTTGAAGGAAAGCAAAGTGGTATTAATGAAATACGATGTGCCAGGAATTCATTATGTAGCCCTGATTTATTTGCATTAATTACTATATCTTTGTTGTTATCTGATAATGGATCAAAGGATAGAGCAATTGTGGGAATCTCAGATAATATAATACGTCTTAGTGCATTTACTATAGCAATATCAACATCTTTAATACTGAAAGTTAGAATATTATCTTTAGTTGATACGTTAGCAAAAGTAGCCATCTTTTACTTATACTATTATTTTCTTTAAATGTTTTTTTATCAAATTTTATGCATGTTTTATTATAATCAATTCTTATGTATGCGTAGAAACATAAAAAAATAATAACTTCTAGGTTAAATAAATATGCAGAACTCCAGGAAAGATATTCTGTTTTTTAGTAATTTTTGTGAATATTGTAATGATATATTAAATCTATTGATAAAAAAAAATATTAAGCAAGACTTTATGATGGTTTGCGTAGATAATAATAAATATAATATACCTAGTTTCGTTGATCGAGTTCCTATATTATATACCAAAAATGATGAAATTATAAGTGATGAAACAATAATAAACTATATTGAATCCTTATACCCAACAGACAATACAGATATATTACCATATTCATTACAACAAAGTAATTATAGTAATCAATTTTCATTTCTTGAAGATACTCATGATTTACAAAATAAAGGTTATACTATGTTGGGATATGAACAAAAAATTACGGCACCTATTGAGAGCGAAGATTCATCATCTAAAACTGGAAAGTTTGATTCATCATTACTAGATAAATATAGACAAAGCAGAGATATTGATGAAAATAATTTTAAAAAAATAATGAATAATGGTAATGGTGCAGGATTTAATAGAGTTTAAAATATTTAAGGAAAGGATTTTAATATGTATAAAATGTCAAATGATAAAAAAATATTTTTTGATCTCTTTAATGCTAAAGCGGAAGAGTTTATAAAAGAATTGACAACATCTTTTCCTGATATTAAACAATTTATGTCTTTTAAAAGCGGATTTAATTTCTTAAAAAATTTAGATGCAAAACAGCCTCGAGAAATTTTTAATACATATGTATATCTGGAGTACAAAGATTATATTATAAAACGTAATGAAGACTTCTTTCTTACAAATGAAATTGATATAACAAGTAAGAGAAAAGAATATTGGTTAGAATTTATTGATCAAATTAGAATTATCTGGAAGTCCTTAGACGATGCAAATAAAGATGTTATATGGAAATATTTTCATTTATTGATTGCATTAAATGAAAAGTGCGCGTAAATAATACTTAAAGATAATACTTTTTATTTTTAAAAATGAATTATAAAGAAAAAACTTCTCGCGTTTTCAATAAATTTTTTTCGAGCTTTTTGAAAGATATCAAAGAAGTGGATGATGATTTACGTAAGCTTGTCAAGTCATCATATAAAGCAATAGATAAATCTTCTTTAGAATACTGCAAGTTTTTTTCTGATAATCTTATTTCAAGCTCTGATACAATCCTTCCTAAGTTAATTCAGGGAGATTTTGATGAAGAGGTTAAATCAAAGTTGGTTGGTATTGATATATCAATAGGTACAATTTTTGAAAAACTACAAGGCAAGAAAGAAGAAGAAACTATTATAATGAATTATATTTATACCATGACATTATTTGCATACATGAATATTCTAGAGGATGAGGATGAATTATTCACTCAAGTTGTTAAAATCCTAGGTTATATTCAAAGTAAATCTTATGAAGAGTATGAAAATGAGAAAGATGATATAATTGATGATGATATTAAAGGTTTATTGGCCAAGATTAAGGAATATGAAGTGTCTCCTAAAATTGATATAAGTGAAACTGATGGTAGTGGTGGTACAGCCACAGATACATCTATGGAGAACGATATCTTTTCTGCATTCGGAGATAGTAAGATTGCCAGTCTAGCAAAAGAAATTTCCAAAGATATTGATGTATCGTCTTTGAAAACCGATAATCCTGATGATATGTTGAAGAATATGTTGAATTTTGGCTCTGAGAACAATGTATTAGGCAATATTATTCAAAAAGTTAGTTCTACATTGAATAACAAAATATCAAATGGTGAACTTAAACACGAAGATCTATTAGGAGAAGCCATGTCTATGATGAATTTATTTGGACAAGGTGGTAATAATAATCCATTTGCTTCTAATCCTCTCTTTAGTCAAATGTTTAGTCAAACTATGAAATCCATGAAAAATGGAAAAGTAAATATACGTCAAGATGTTATTAAAAAGGGTGATGCACGTGAGAGGCTTAGAAAGAAGTTGGAGCAGAGAAAGAAAAATGTAGAGTAATAATAAATGGAAAAGATCTGGTACAAAGACATTACAGGTTTTATAAATGACAAAAATTTTATGATTTTCTTTCCTTCTGCTGATATGTCTTTGACTGAGCAACTGAATTCGCTTATGAGGCTTTCTATTTATTTTGCTATTGTCATGTTTCTATTAAAAAAAGATACAAACATTTTTTTTGCTCCTATATTTATGGCATTGTTTTCATTCTTAATATACAATGTTGATAAAAAAAATAAGTTACATGACCAAGCATTACTTAATAGTATAGGAATGAAAGAGGAATATTGTTCAAATGACCTTTGTCCCAAGTCAAGAGAACTTTGTCAAAAACCTACAAGACATAACCCCTTTATGAATGTTTTAATATCTGATTATGCAAATAATACTGATAGACCAAGAGCATGTAAAATACAAGGACGTGTTAAGAAGGATATTAAAGATAACTTTGATGTGAACTTATATCGCGATATTGATGATGTTTTCCACAAAAAAGCTAGTGATCGTCAATTTTATACTACTCCATCCACAACAATACCTAATGATGCATCTGCGTATGCAGAATGGTTATATGGAACTGGTAAAACTTGTAAAGAAGGCAATGGAGATAAGTGCTTTGCAAACCTGCATTCAAAACAAAACTAATATTGATTGAAACCTATCAAAAAAAATATCATGATTAATAAAAATATGAGTAAACTTCCAAAGTATTTCGAAGAAAATAGATTATCACAAGATAACTGTGCACTTTTAACTAAAGATCTACAAAACAGGTCTGTAACTGACTATAGTTTATATAATATGTATGTAACTAGTACATGTGAAGATGATGAACTTATTAATTATACATTGAATTATCCTAACTTGAGATTCAAGGATGGTTTTGGTAATGTGAGTGGATGTACTGTTGATATAGATTCAGAAATACGTAATAAAGCCAAACTTACAAACTTGAGAGAAAAAGAACAATTATGTACTCGTTGGAATCACGCTGTGCCTAATTATGGACGAGGAGGATTATTACCTAATGTTGAGAGTCGTTTGATCTTTGCTGAAGATACATCTGATATCAAGGATTGTGATATAATTGCCGAAAAAAACTTTGATCGATTTACTCCTATGATAGGATGCTTATCTGGTACTATACAAAATCCGGAAAATATTATATTACCATTTGAAAGAGGTGGTAAAATAACTAGAGATTATGTTCGTGATGATAAATATCTAGAGAAATGTGGATTTGTTAATGATGGTAAAACATGGAGAAGACAACTATGAAACACTTTTATATATGTATAAAGTAGTTGAAAATGTATTCTTATAACATATCGCTAAAGGTAACTAATTTGATATAGGTGTTTCTCAGAATTATCTGAATTCATTGGTACAAGTATAAATAGGAAATATAAAAATAAAAATATCTATATAAGTAAAAAATGAGTTTTAATAGATTGGCCTATGATACTTGTGCATACAAACAAGATTTATCAGAAAATGTATCTCAATTATCTTATCTCTTAGATCCTATCAAGTTTGAACACTGTCAAAAGTGCAGAAATGAAATTGGTCTAGTTGGTGGTACTAATGTAGGTGTTACACAGGGTAATCTTGTTGATCTTGAAAACGAACTCTTTGGTATTAATAGACCAAATACACATTGCCCATCATATAAATTTGTACCACGAAGCGATAATAAAGTACAAGGTAAAGAATACATCAAGCCTGTGCAACATCCATCTGTTGATGTAAATATGTTGCATTTACGCCCCTGTCAAATGATTGATTATAAGGAAGTTCCTCATCCTCCAGCAATGGATTTGTTCACTTGCTCTAAGTAGTCTATTTTCATCAAAGAGATTTGTCTAATGAGTTACGCGAGTTGCATAAATTGCACGAGTTGCATAAATTGCACGAGTTGCATAAATTGCACGAGTTGCATGAATCTATTATACTTGATGAATCTATAATACTTAATGATTCTATATGTTTATCATAATTTATCTTATTGACAAGTGGTAAACTTGTATATTTTACTTTTATTATTCTCATTACATCTTGAAGTTTTATATGATGTTTATCCAAAATAGCTTTGTAAATTAGATATTTTTCATGATTATCTACAAGCCAAACATTGTTTTCATATATTTTCTTCGAATTATAATTCATTTCCACTTTTCTTCTTACCCCTTCTATTTTTTTGGATCTTGTATATTCATTTGTTTCATTACCAGAATCGTCTGAATATACATATTGACCTTGTTTATGATAAGTGACATACTCATATTCATTAGTTAATAATTGTACTTCAAGTGCAGTTATCTCATAAAAATCATAACTCATCTTATTATACTACTATTTATTAAGTTTAATATTAAATCAATCTTCAATCAATCTTCAATCAATCTTCATTCAATCTTCATTCAATCTTCATTCAATCTTCATTCAATCTTCATTCAATCTTCATTCAAGTATGCAAACATAAACATTATTGTTATAGCAAATACTATTATTGATATTATAGCTAATATAACCTTACGTAATATTTCACCACAAGAAGATCCTTCGGATGCTGTAGATAATTTTGTACAAAATGGGAAAGTAGATTTGGAATCGCAGAAGGATTGATTACATATCTTTCTCAATTTTTTTATCAAGTCCGGCTTATAGTTACCAACATCTGAATCTATCATCGCATCAATATTAGAACATATACTCATGGTTAAATGGTTATATCTACTCATACCAACTGGATTGTCAGGATTATTACAATCCTCTAAAAACTTTTTGCGATCAAGATAGTGATTCAATAAATCATCCTCTCTATTTGGAGGCATCTTTGATAAATATTTTAGATTCGATTTAGTCTTCATATCACTATAGAAAAATTTCTTATCTTTTTTACCTTCTCCACTATAAAACCTCATGATTTGTGCTTGTGGACAATATGGAGGATTACCCTTTGGAAGTTTTACACAACTCTGTCCTGTTTCATCTGGATAATATGCCTTTCTACATGGTTTACTACAAAATAAACCCCTCTCAAACTTATTATACTTATGAAAACTTGGTACTTTATACCATGATGATGGACTATTCTGACATAATATCAATGCTTTTAATTTACCATTAAATATAATATCTAAAAAGGCAACTATTGCACAAAATAATGTAAGTACTACCAATAATGCTATGAAAATCATAGCGTATAATATGAATGGTATTCCATCAGTTATTATAAAAAATACAAACCAGATTATATGAATAAATGGTGCTAAACTAATAATGAAATAAATAACTTCCAATATAGCAGCGCCTATCCACGCGATAAGCATAATGACATAAAATAACAAGTTACTGAAAATAATAATGATAACAATAAATACTTTGATTATAGGTGCAAACCTAGCAAGCATCAACATAAACTTGTTGAATTGTACTATCTTCTGACCAACATCTTTGATCCACTTACCCTTACCATCAAGAAACTTTGCCCACCAATTTTTCTCTTTTTTCAAATCTTCTGCTTTCTGTTGGGCCTCCCTGATTTTATCTTGGAAAATAAGATCCTTGGTATTTTGCATCGTGGTCAATCTAAAATCACTCGCCCATTTCGTCATGTTTGTACCAAATGCTGCAGTCCACTTCGCAGCATCCATACTCGATTTCATAAACCCCATCTGGATCTTAGTACCTTGGCCCATAACTTGGGCTGCAAGGTTTGTAAGACCTGCTGTTGTACTTGCTGTAAGTGGGATAAGACCTGGATCTGGTATCATACCTACGACAACCATTTTGTCCTTATTAATACATTCTTATGTTTTATTTTTTATAAACTTACTATTTATTCGCTTGGTTTATTCCTTTGCTTCTGTTGGATCAGACTCTGTCTCGGGTTCTTCCGGTGTACTCATACCCCTCTTGAATGCATCGCCTATTTCAGATTTCAATCTACGAATCATCATACCTACAATTCTCCATAATTTTAAGAACCTTCCAAAAGACTTATTTATATTATTTGATTGAAACATCCTACGGAAGTATTCCATTATTCTCAAATTCCATATCTCATTAAAATATGGATTCCATAATTCCTTGAAGAACTGAACATTGGATCTAAACTGCTCCATGTATAATAATGACATCTGATCTTGATACTTGTTAAAAAATAAATCAAGAACATTCACTACATTTACTAAATCCTTAAAGTGTCTTCCATTTTGTTGTAAATTTGACATTAGTTCTTGACCATTGTTTGGATCATTAGCTGGAAGATCTGTTGCTGAATTCCTCTTGTACATCAAATATTTATATGTCTCCATTACCTTATTATACAACACTGGTTTCAATGAATCACTTATTTTAGTATTAAAGTATATATGACTAAAGATAGGATGTTTATTTACAAATTCTAATAATTCCTTCTTCAACTTGAGATGTGTATAATTTAGTAATAGTGTAGTTTCAGCGCTTAACTTCTGTACTGGTGGTAAATTTATATATGCAGTCATTAAAATAAATAAATCATATGAAATATTGAATGTACTTATTTCACTTTTCAAATTATCATATGTTTTCTTTTTCTTTATATTATGCATTACCTCAAATATATACCAAGAAAACTCATTTATTGTATTAAAAGGTATTGACTTATCATATATAAGTTTATCTATGTTATTATAGTATTTCAAGTAATCTTTACCAAAATCGCGTATAGTATTAGCATCCTCTGGAATAATTAAAAATAGATAAAATGGCATAGATTGCAACTTTCCAGCAATATTACTTAATTCACAAGATAACTCTATCATCGCTGCCCTTATACTTACGATACGTTCCATATTATTAGTTTTACCTATCGAATCCATGTAATATAATTGTGCCACCTTTTCATAATAGTTTTTCTTTTGATTCTTACCCACTTTGTTATTTTTAAATTGTCCCGTACGTATTTGATATTCACATATTGTCTCATAAAAATCATAATACTCAATTGTATACTTAGGTGCTGGACAATCTATTGTTGAATTAGAAAGAGGCTTTTGGTTTATACCTACAAAAGCCTCACTTTCAACTCGGGGGGCAGGACATTGTGGTACCTTGGCATCAGGATGCTCTAACCTTTGTGGCCATAAATATATTTCTTTCTTACTAGATGAATTTATTTTGTAATAGTATAGAAAAAACTCTCTAAAAGCTTCTACATACTTTTTCGCATACTTGAAACCAATATAGTACTGATTTATCTTTAATTCAACAAACTCTGCCTTATTTTTTAAATCACTACCTATACTTCTACTTGATGATGACTTGCAATCCGGTTTACTAGATGCACTAGTATTTGGTATAGAGCTAACTAGTGCATCAAATACATCAAATGGATATAATCCCTTGAAGTCGGTACGTTTCTTTTGAAGAAAATAATAATGATTGATCATAAAATTATGTTCCGAGAATAACCTATCCAAATTCTGTTTTTTAAAAATAGCAAGTGATGCTATATCAAAAATAATACGTGGATAACCTTTGAAAAGAATTATATATATGAAATATACCAAAATTATATATATACATATCATGATAAAAGATTTGAAAACAACCGTGATAAATACAAACTTTGACCATATACCACCTCCCTGTTGAAAAGGATTACCTCCAGCCTGTATTGCATATCTAAAGTCTTCAACTATCCTTGATATATCATTATAATTGAGGTTCATTTAAAAAACTAAGAGATAATATTGTATGGTAAAAATATGCATTATGCTCAGTCAAGTTCATTATGAAACACTTTTTATATTATATAGTATATTGACGCGTCAATATATCCTAGTATATAAATCTCTAACTTTGATCGAAAGCGAAAGTACTTTTACTACTACATGGATATGGTAATAGTTCCTAACATTTTATTCCAAGCATAGTTTATATAAAGTAGGTATATTAGTTGTATAAAATGAATATATATAACCAACTATTTGTTCTTTATCTGTTTTATATAAAGAAGCATCATCTTTAATAATTTTGAGTTGTCTCTCAATTAAATATATACAACCTACTAAAAGCTTACTTATAGCATTTTCATTTACCGGAAAAAATGACAATGCCTTTAATTTAGTATCTTCATCATTAGGATTCCCTCCCATTCCCAAAACTTGTGTTAATCTATCTTTTATATTTATTGATTTACACTCCTTTGTTTGTTCCTCCTTTAAGCAAAGGAGCAATGATAAAATATCAAGTAATGTATAATATCTTTGTACAAGGTTTGCTTTAGCTATAATTGCATATATATTTTTTGAATTAGTATCCTTCTGAAAACATGGAGGAAATGATTCAAAAGATTGATTACCTCGGATATTTTCACTCCAAAATGTTTGAGGTGGTGGAGGTTTTATTACTTCATCTTTATTTGTAGATGTATCATTTGTAGATGTATCATCTGGTTTTGATGTTTTATAATCAGTAGAAGGGGTGATTACAAGTGTTGTAACTAGCACGACAAAAACAACTACTATTATTAATGCTACAACTAAAATTAATATTTCATATATCATTTTATAATTTTACCAAAGTAAAAAATATCAAGTTATTATAAAACATGAGTTTTAATAGATTGAATTATGATAATTGTACATATAAACATTTATTGAAAGAATCCATTGGACCAGGTGATTATATGATAAATGCACCTCGTGTTGATTGTGATGGATGCTATTTTCCTTCACCCGATATTAGGATGAATCATTATGGTGCTGGTGTATGTGAAAAAGAAGTGATTGATGTTGATTCAGAATTAATGGGACTTAATAGAAAAAGTACAAATTGTCCTTCCGGAAAATACACTCCTAAAGAGAATGATTTCTGTAAAATGACTATGCCTAAAGATTGCTATGGATTAACAAGAGAAGATACCAAGTTAAGTAATCCTCCATGTACTCTTCGAGGTACTGGTTGGAACCGGTTTGAATGGTTATGCCAAAACCCACAAGATAAAGCATTAATACCATTTGATTTCAATATAAATAATCGTTTAATTGTCAAAGATAATCATAGACCTTGCATTCCTGATCCTGAAGATCAATCTGTATTATTACCACCAATTGAAAATAATTATGTTGTTTATGACTGGAGCAGTAAATATCAAAAACCATTCTTTGATGTTGTAAGTCCACAATTAGGCTTATGTGATAATGTACAACAATTATAAAAATTTATTAAATAAAAAATATATTTTTATATATTATAAATAATGCCTGATCAAGAAAGAAACTTTACTATTCAAGGTTCAGATATTGGTTATACTGGGGGACTTTATAGATCATCTAGTCCTTATAATGCCGGTAGTAAAGCCGGTGGTATGCTTTTCAGAATGATCCAATATGGAGTTAAATATCACTCTGATAAAAAGAAATATGCTAAATACGCAAAATTTGCTAATCTTGCCAAGTATGCAAATGAAAAGAAAATTAAGTTCATCCTCAGGGAAACTACCCAAGATTCTCAAAAGAAGAGTTATTACTATGAAGTTGCTCAAACAAAACTGAAAACACCTATTATTGTAAATCGTAATGGTGTTGAAATTAAGATTGAAAAGAAATTTAATATTAAAGCCTGCAAAGAATAAATAGTTTTAGTTTATCAACTTATATACATTGTCGATCCACTGTAAAATTAGTTGAAAAATAGTTGAAAATTAGTTGAAAATTAGTTGAAAATTAACCCTATTATAAAGAGTAATCTTTAAATATTGGATAGCGTTTTTATTATTCAAAGGTGTTAAATAATTTTTATATAAAGCACAATGCTCGAGTGCTTTTGTTCAAAAAATATGTTTTTAATTTATAAATGATTGAACTTTATATTTTAGTTACATTAGGTGCAATTGGTTATATTGTTAATACTAGTAATAATAGAAAACAAATTACTTCAAATAAATATAAAATATCAAAACATCATATACCATCTGTAAATAACATTTATGACTCACAATTCTTCAATAATGCAAATTCTATAGTTGATAAGAAAGTACAAAAAATGTATAACAAAGCGGAAAATCCTATCAAGACTGGTGTTATATCTAAAGAATACCCATTTCATAAAGATGAAAAAATGGCAAAAAAAGTAAAACTTATGACAGGGGAATACGTTGATGAAAACCAATTTATGCACACAAATATGAAACCATATTTCGGTGGACGCATAAGACAAAATATGGATGAAAATGCTAATGCTTCTAGATTAGAGGCATTCACTGGATCTTCACAAGCATATGAATATAAACAAAAGTGTGAAGTAAAATCATTCTTTGATAATACAAAAGATGTTACAAACATAAATGGTATGCAAAACAAAGATGACTATTACAAAGAACGTATGATAGCACCTCGTATAAGGAATAACGAAACACCATTTGAAAAAGTATATGTTGGACCTGGTGTTGGACAAGGTTTTGAATCAAATCCTACTGGTGGCTTTCAACAATTTGATGTACAAGATCTTATCATGCCAAAATGCGTAGATCAGTTAAGACCAGTTAATAAACCTAAAACAAGTTATGAAGGACGTACCCTTGATGGTGTAAAAGCCAAAATGAGAGGTGATGTGGGTAAATTGGATAAAAATAGACCTGATACATATTATGAACAAACACCTGATCATCTATTTAAGACGACGGGTGCTAGATTGAAACCCACAGAAATACCTGAATTTAATGTAAAACCAACTAATCGATTGAATACATCTATTGAATATACTGGTACTGCTATCTCTGCAAATGCTAAGGCAAGAACAGCTGAACCTAGTGTTAAAAATACTACTAGAAGCCAATATGGTGAGTTCGGTTTGCGAAATCCTACATTACAAATATATGGTAAAGGTGAAAATAATGATTATGGTAAGAGTAATATACAAGTTTTTGCTAATGAAAGAGATATTACTTCTACACGTGTTCATCAAGGCAACTTGACAACTTTGGTAAAGGCTATCATTGCCCCTGTACAAGATATGTTTAAAGATACGAAAAAAGATGAATTCATTGATAATCCAAGGCACTTTGGTAATATGAACCCACAAATGCCAGATAAACCAACATTATATGATCCTAATGATATTGCTAGGACTACATTGAAAGAAACTACTATTCATGAAAGTATTAATGGCAATCTGAAAGGCCACGAGAAAGCTACTATTCACGATCCTAATGATATTGCTAGGACTACATTAAAAGAAACTACTATTCATGAAAGCATTAATGGTAATCTTAAAGGTAATTCTAAATTGACTATATATGACCCTAATGATATAGCACGTACTACTATAAAAGAAACATTAATTCACGATGAAATAGGTACTGGTACACTCACTGGTCCAAAACAACTCTTTGTTTATGATCCTGATGAAATAGCAAAGACAACTATGAGAGAAACATTAGAAAGAATGGATTATGAAATGAATTTTTCAGGTGGCCCTAAGAAAGCTACTATATATGACCCTGATGATCATGCAAAGACTACTATGAAAGAAACATTGATCGATAAAGTTAGAGATGGTAATATTGATCGTGTTGAAGGTATGGGAGATTATAATACTACTGAATATGATCCACGGTTAACTCAAAAACAATTCTTATCAGATAATGATTATTTTGGTACAGCTATTCGTAATATTAATGAAGGCTACCAAACAAATGATTATACTGCTAAGAATACACAAAAACAATTCTTATCAGACGTAGAATATTATGGTACAGCTGAATCATCTACATCCAAAAAACAAAAATCATATGAAGATATATATAATGCTTTTATTTCAAGTTCACAAGAATCATTATTAAATGGAAGAGAACCTACTAAGTCTGGACAAAAAGAGGCTATTACTGGAGATTGTATAAATATGAGTCATAGAAAACAAGAATGTGATGTGTCTAATGTAAGAACTGTTGGTAACTTTGATAAGATTAATAATACAATACCAGTTTTAGATGATACTGGATTGACTAGAATGAAAAAAGAATATGGTCAAGATGATAGATTAGATCCTTCATTACTTAAAGCATATTTAGAAAATCCTTACACTAAACCATTGAACAGTTTTGCGTAATAATTTTGTGTTTAATTTGTGGATTCAAAAAAAATGGATAATAAGTTTTTTTTGAGAGAAAAAAGATCTGAATACCTCTTAAAGCTTGAAGAAATAAGTACTGTACTGTTTTTACAAGGTATCATTGATATTTATAATAATGTAAAAAAAACATGTAAAAGTAGTAAAGATTTACTCAAAAATTTTCAGAACGAACTACGTAATATAAAAAACTGGGATGATAACACACTTGAAAATGAAATGAAAAGATTTAAGACTGTTTCTAAATGTGATCTTATTGATAAACTAATCCTTTCTATATTCAAAATATATTATCTTACAAATAATATTAAAGATGCTATTTACCCTTCCCATCTAGATTATTTACATGAATGTTACTTAAATATTGCAAGGCGTTTATTCAAAAACCCTTATTTAGTATATGATGTAGGAATTAGCTCAATTGAAAAACGAAAAAATATTCATGCAATAGAAGATATAATTCGTAAGTGTATAAATGATACTTTCTTGCAAATGTTACCCTTTTCACCCCTTGATGAAATTACTCAAAGTTATGAAGATCATGTTGGTAATGAGGATGATGATGACGAGGAGGATGACGAGGAGGATGACGGAGAGGATGAAGAAGATGAAGACGACGAGGAGGATGATGATGGAGAGGAGGATGAAGAGGATGATGATGATGACGGCGAAGAGGAGGATGGAGAGGAGGATCACGATGATGACGACGAGGACGAGGAGGATTACGATGATGAGGAGGATGACGAGGATGGAGAAGAGGAGGAAGATGGAGAGGATGACGAGGATGGAGAAGAGGAGGATGACGAGGAGGATGAAGAGGAGGATGACAATGAGGAGGATGACGAGGAGGATGACGATGATGACGAGGAGGATGAAGAGGAGGATGACAATGAGGAGGATGACGAGGAGGATGACGAGGAGGATGACGATGATGACGGAGAGGATGAAGAGGAGGAGGATGACGAGGAGGATGACGATGATGACGAGGAGGATGAAGAGGAGGAGGATGAAGACTGTGAAGTATTTGAAGAAGAAGAATATGATGAATCTGATGAATTAGATGAATTAGTTGAATTAGATGAATTAGATGAAGATTTTGATATAAAAAAAGGAGGATATGATCCATTAAATAGTGATGATGATAGTGATAACGAAGAAAATCAAGAACTGAATGAATCAATCAAAACTATTAAATTAGATAAACAATTAGACGTGACTACTAATAATAGTAATACTGGTTTAGATATTTCAACTTCAGAAAATGCAGTTAAATCTACAGTAGAAGAAATAAAGGTAGTTGATCTAAGTAATAAAAATAAATCTATAGATAATGATTTTTTAAAAAAAAAAAAATTAATTAAGCAAAAATTAGTTGATAATGTGAAACAAGTAAAAAATGATTCGTTTTTTTAGCCAGTTTCTTTTATGAGTACCAAACAAAATGAATACTTTTATGATAGCATTGATTATTAGTTTAGCTATTAGTATATTATCTACATTAACACGCCAAAAGAATGAAACAGTTGAATCTTCTTCTATTTCTTATGCGATTAAAATAGCCGTTATTTCATTTGTATGTACATATTTTGGCATGATGTATTTTATTACGCCAATATGTCCAGATATAATTCATGGTGAACCTGATTTTTAATCTAGGTAACCCGATTTTTAATCTAGATCCTTCAAATATGGGGTAAATATTAAATCTAAGTGATGAATAAAATGCTAATACATTTTTTATTTGATAATATATACTTCAGATTATTATTTGCATTTATTCTATGTACCATATTAGCGTTCATAAACTCTTTAGAAATATTTTACAAAAAGGAAATATTCTATTTACAACTTATAATATTTTTTTTCATAATATATGTAAAAACTTATAATGATTATGGTCTTATTTTATTATTAATTGCAATAATTTGTTTGACATATAATAATATATATACATAGTTTGTATGTTCAGATTTCTTTTTGTTATACATTTACATATATAAAATGCAACTTCATATGCGTAAATTTGATATATCTTGTATCAAAGATGATGCGGTTATAGTATTTATTGGTAGAAGAAATACAGGTAAAAGTTATCTTGTCAAAGATCTATTATATTACCATAGGGATATACCTATAGGTACAGTTATTTCACCCACAGAAAGTGCCAATAAGTTTTATAGTGATGTTATTCCTAGTTTATTTATACATGATGAATATAGTCCACAGCTAATAGAAAATGTATTGAAGAGACAAAAAATCATTACAAAACGTATAAATAAAGAGGTAGGATGCTATGGAAAATGTAATATTGACCCCAGGGCTTTTTTATTACTAGATGATTGTTTATATGATGATTGCTGGAAAAAAGATAAATCTATTAAATATATATTTATGAATGGACGTCATCAAAAGATAATGTTGATGATTACAATGCAATATCCTTTAGGTATTCCACCAACTCTTAGGACTAATGTTGATTATGTGTTTATATTAAGAGAACCTGTTGTTTCTAATAGAAAACGTATTTACGATAACTATGCCGGTATGTTTCCCAACTTTGATGTGTTTTGTTCTGTTATGGACCAGTGTACAGAAAATTATGAATGTCTTGTTATAGATAATAATGTAAAAAGTAATAAATTAGAAGATCAAGTATTCTGGTACAAGGCAGAGCCACATGAAAAATTTACTATGGGATCTAAAGAGTTTTGGATGGTTCATAACGATAATATGAACAATGATGAAGAAGAGGAAGAAGAATTATTTGATATGACACATTTTAAGAAAAAGAAAGGCCCAATGATAAATGTTAAGAAAACTTATAAATAGCTGATATTAATGTATTTTATATCACTGTATTTTTAATAATATTATAATTAGATGTATGTATTATGGTAATAAAGGTAGTGAAAGATTAGTTTTAAATATTATTTTTACTTTCATTTCATCTCTGGAGGGCCACCTATTGAAATGTTACGATCATACCATGGAGACTCTTTATTAAACATGTTTTTAAAGTTGGAAGATACTGTTGAATTGCCTAGCTGTTCTTCATAATATGTGCGTGGAATAAAACGATATTCAACACGCATATTATCGTTAAGTTCTTTGTATTTTTGATCATAAATACCATGTATTATTAGAATCATACCCGCAAAAAAAAGGAAGAAGATAACAGATTTCATTTATTTATATTCATGCACAAAATTTATATATAGCATTTTTTGTATCTATGGGTCAGTAGTGGTTGCAGTTTCGGTAGAATCAGTAGTTGTTGCGGTTGCGGAAGAGTCACTAGGGGTTGCGGTTGCGGAAGGGTCACTAGGGGGTGCGGAAGAGTCACTAGGGGTTGCGGAAGAGTCACTAGGGGATGCGGTTGCGGAAGAGTCACTACTAGGGGTTGCGGAAGAGTCACTAGGGGTTGCGGAAGGGTCACTAGGGGATGCGGTTGCGGAAGAGTCACTAGGGGTTGCGGTAGAGTCAGTAGTGGTGGATGAGTCTTGGAATCCTGAAGTACTAGCTTCTTTGTTTGTCAACCATGCATCATCTTCTTCAATTTTAGTCTTGGTTTTTGAAAATTGCAAATCACGCTTACGTTCCTGATAAAATAAATCTTTTTTATCTTGATTCTCCTTATAGTGTTTCATCATAGTATTTAGTTGAGTCTCTGCATATTCTTGTTGATCAATTTCTTCTGGGTTAGGACTCCATGGACACCAACATCCCACCTGTGCAACATATACATTAAATTTATCATCAAGTTTCTTTAGTACCTGAGAGCGGATTTCAGCTTCTCGTAGAGTATCAAATACACCACGTACCTTTAACCCACGAATGCTAGTTTGAAAATTATTTTGTTTAAAATAATCATCTTCTAGCAAAGAACCTTTCTTGTTAATAAAGAAATTATACTCATCTACAATATGATCTTTATTAAATAAATAAGAATACCTCTCTTTAATTGTTTTTAAAGTACCTGCGTCTTCTTCATATTTTTCCATCAACTTATCAAAAAAGTCATTCATATCAACAGTAATATCCTTCATAAATTCCTCAAAAAAATAGCAATCTTTTCTTTTAATCACATCCTCAGGAGAAATAAAAGAAAGACATACAAAATTCTGACCTCTTAAAGGTGGATCTTGATCCAAAAAATCCATTTCTTTAACAGATACAAGGTTTTCATTAACAATTGACATTATTATAAATAATTATAATGTACGTTCTCTTTATATAATTTTTGTTATTATAACCATATTTTTTTCTAATTTAAAAATATAAAGAAATGTCTGACTTCTCTGTTGATGGTAAAGAAATTGTTGTAAGAATTATCAAATATATTTTAGAAGGTGCTATGGTAGCTTTAGCTGCTTACCTAATTCCCTCCAAGAAATCTAACCCCGAAGAAATTCTAACTATTGCCCTAGTTGCAGCTGCCACATTCTCCCTACTTGATATGTTCGCTCCATCAATTGGTTCATCTGCACGTTTTGGTGTAGGTGCTGGCGTAGGTCTGGGTCTAACACCTGTTGGACAAGGTCTTATGAAATAATTTAATTTATAGGTAACATTTTATAAATTAAATTTGAATTATTTAAATTTGAATTATTTAAGTTTTATTTTTTTTTAATCAATACGTATTGATAATAATATATAAAGATCTTTATAAAATATAGAAATATGGATCGTAAAGCTGATATTGTAGATGCGTTAGATAAAATGAGAAAAAAAGAACTCGCAGATAAGCAAATATATAAAGCAAAAGCATACGCCAAAGTTATCAAACAAATAAAAGAATTTAATGGATCAATTACATCTATAAATGATCTCAAATCAATAGATGGTATTGGAGATGGTATAAAAAAGAAAATTGTCGAAATTTTTGAAACTGGCAAGTTACAACAAGCAGAAGAATACGAGAATAAACCTGAAATTAAAATCATAAATAATCTCTTGAAAATTTATGGTATTGGACCAGCAAAAGCTAAGCAACTTGTAGATGAACATGGTATTACGAGTATTGAAGAATTAAAGAAAAAACAAGAATTATTGAATGATAAACAAAAATTGGGACTCAAATACTGGGAAGATTTTGATTTACGTATTCCAAAACTAGAAATGGAGAAACATGAACTATTTATTAAGAATATCATTCAAAAGATAGATAACAAATATATTGTTGAACTTACTGGTAGCTTTAGAAGAGGTGAAAAAGATAGTGGTGATATTGATGTACTTATTACACATCCTGATGACACTATAGATCATGAACAAAATTTTAAGAAGATCATAGATACGTTCAAAGATAATAAATATGTTGTTGACATATTTGCACAAGGCGGTAAGAAGTGCTTGGCTGTTTGTAAAGCCAAGAGACACAAGTATTTCAGACGTATAGATTTTATGATGACTCATAAAAATGAGTTTCCCTTTGCTTTATTATACTTTACTGGGAGTGGAGATTTTAATATAAATATGAGAAACTTTGCATTAAGTAAAGGATATTCATTAAGTGAGTATGGCTTGAAATGCATGAGGGGACCTCGTGAGGGTGATTTTGTAAATGCAGGATTTGAAAAAGAAGAAGACATATTTCAATTTCTTGATATAAAGTTTATTCGTCCTAATGATAGAAAGGCTAATATTGTATTTGTTTGATTATTAATTTTTGTTACTAGTTATTAAACATGGGTGATGATAGTGATAATATAAATAAACAGCTATTATATCTTTTATCCAGAGCTGATACATTACATGATTTTGTAGGAGCAAGATCTGTTTTATCAAAAGCTGAAGTTATTTCAATATTGAATCAAAGTAAAGAACTGAAAGAAGATGCTTTCAAAAGTCTTAGAGATAATAAAGAGTTTGATAAAAGAAATTTGGATGGTATATTAAATAAAAATGAATCATCACCTCTCGTCAACTTGAATTTTCCTAAAACATATACACCAAAGATTTTAAAACGGTTTGCTGGTATAACTTCATATGAACCCAAAACTGTATTATTTTATGAAATGAATGAAAATTTATTAAATAATGTTAAAATTGGAAGATTTATTTCAAATGACCAACTAGTAGGATATAGTTATGTCGATAATAGTTATAATACGTACGATAACGGTGACAAAAATACTTTTTCTTCTGCTAATGTTGCATATTTAAAACTCGGAACAACTAAAAAAAGTACAAATCGAGAAGCATCAGGAATATATGGCATAAAACAAGAGAAAAGATATGCTATGCTACAAGAACAAATAAACTTATTTTATAATGCTGATGCATATGATAATATTTATCTTATTGTTGATACATGTGGTGTAAAATTAGCTGATTTAGGTATAAATGATACTACTAGAATAAAAATATTATGTAATATTGCAGGGGATTGGGATAGTGCTACGAAGACAAGTTGTACTCCAATAAATACTTTATGTATTGGTATAAAAGAAAATAAAGAATACCCATTAGAACGATCAGTATTTGGATTAGAAAATCTTGAACTTAACAAAGATGCATCTTCTAGTACAGTTAGTATAACTAAAAACAAAGAAAACACTATAAATACCGCTAACGCTACCGTAGAAGTAGCACCTTTATCAAAATGTATAAAAGATAAAAATATATGTTATAAATTTTTAGATAAAATTGATTTATTTGATATAAAACGAACAGGTGATGCACTTCAGGTACTTATAACAAAAAAAGCACAACAAGAAGCAAAAAAACAAAACATTTTTTGTACAAGTACAAGTAAAAGTAGTATTAACGATAAATTTATATTTGTAACTTTAGACCATCTTGCCTTTCTAAAAGCTCGTTTGAATGGAATACCTTCTATATTCACTAGCAAAGATATGATAACTGAAGAAAAGCTTATGATATTATACAAGCCTGAAGTAGATTACAATGATCTTGCTCAGCAATTTTTCAATACATATGATAAATTTAAAGAGTTAAAAAATAAAGTAGAAAATGTCAAATTGGATAATATTCTGGATAATATTGCATATACATCTGGACATAGTATTATAAGTTATTATTTGAATGAAAATAAAAATTTAATAAATTTAATAAGTCATGGAAATGAATCTTATCAAAACAAGGAAAAAACAATAAAAATTCTTAATGATTTTTATAGAACTCTTTTGGCAAACTCTACAGACTTTGACAAAATATTAAACCCAAATAAAGAAATAGGTAATGCAATTAGCACTCTACTTACAAACGCAAATACGTTATATACAAATTTTCCAGATATCTTAAAACCAACGAAACACTATAAAAATATAGAAAAACTTATCAGTTGGCTTCCTACTACGATTTATAGGACTATAAATATGATATTGTATATTGAAATTATGGCATGTATATGTGATATGTACAATATTTTTACATATAAAGATGGGAAATGGCAGTTTAATCAATTAGACAATATTAATACTATATTAGGAGATGTTAATAAATTTTTGAAAGAAAATGAAATACATTGTGAAAATATTAATCATATCAAAAGTAATATAGATGTTTCACTTTTACAAGCACTTATTAGTGATGAAAAAAAACAAAAAGAATTTAATAATCATTTGTCTGAAATGAGAAAGTACATTAGTAAATATGAGACTTTTGATTTTAGCAATTTTATTAATTATAAGATTAGTGATTATATTGATGATTATAATATTATATTTAAAAGTATTACTAATATTATAAATCGTGGGCTTTATGGTAAAAAACTTACAGAATCAAAATCATTGATAGATACAATACTGTCAATTGATGGAAAAAATAGAGAAAAAACACTTTCAGTTAGACAAATAAATTATATAGCACTGGAAGCATCAAATCGTTTCGTACTCAGTATCATGAACCAAATTTTAGATACATTAATATCTTTTGCTAGAGTGAAGATAAATTCAATAGATATTCAAGGCAAATCAGATGATTTGAATGTTTTTATTACAGACCTTAAAGAAAAAATAAATAAATTAAGACTTCAAAAAGGAGGTCAAGGAGAAGATCCAAAAGAAGATCAAGAAGATCAAGAAGATCAAGAATTAAAAAATAAAGTAGAAGAAGTTATAAAAAATCATAATTATAATTTACAGGACTTACAAGAAGACTTACAACAGGACTTTACCTTAGATGTAAATGATGATCCATATGACTATGGTAATCTAATTGATAAATTCAAAAAAGATATATTAGTTAAATTAAGTACATTAGAAAAATCAAGTACATTAGAAGATATAGAATATTATGTACATTATTATTTAGAAGAAGTAATTAACGAAAAAGGTTATTTATATACAGGATTAGCTGCTTTTTGGGCTGATACTACTGTTGCATCTAATTATAATAAATGGGAGTGGGACGATTATGTATGTTTTTTAATGATATTATATCCCATTTGGTTATATGATTTGAATATTGCTTTTTTAACAAATGATCAAACATCTTTGCCTTGTATAAAAGAATATGCAACTGCTCCACTTGTACAAAACCACATATCAAGTGATTGTGCTTTAGTAAGATCACTAAGTATTCATAGTATTTCTCCTGAAGAACAACAACCTTTTAAAAAACAAAGAGCAGGTGGTTTTAAAAGATTTACCATGTCAGATTACTACTTTAAATACTACAAACCATATTATAACTTATATTACAAAAACTAATATCATCTATAGTTTTCTAATAATGCAACTAACTCTATCTTTAATGGTCTTCTTATTTTCTCATTATTTTCCCATATCTGTGTCAACCATAAAATTACATCATCTATTTCTTCAATACTCATCTCTTCACGAACGTCTTCCTTATTATCTTTATAATGTTTACGGAGTATTGTCTGGCCTTTATTTACAAGTTCATCTAATACAGTATCTGCAGGTTTTGACACCCATTTATCGTCTTGAAATACATTGATTATTTTATGTTTCAATGATTTTAATTTAATATTTTTATTTTCCTGGCAATCTTCGTCAAAATGAAGATTCTCTATTAAAGATGGTATATTTTTCATCATAAAACAAGATGTTAAGAAGTCTTTTGGAAGGTGTGAAACGCTCTCGCAACCATAGTTTTTGATGCTAATATTCTGTTGAATATTTGTAGTATTATTTGTAATTGTGCTTTTTTGACATTTTACTTGTTTTAGTTCGTTCTCAAGTGTTTCTATCTTTTCTGTGAGTTGTATCAATGACTCATTCTCACGCTTTATCTTACAAGACTTCATATGTCTATACATACTAGATTTATTATTAAACTGTTTTGGACATAATGTACATTTGAAAGTAAAATTATTATATTCTTTTGAATTCAACTCAGATATAAGATCACTAATATCAATATCATCAACAATAGGCTTACAAAGTTTTTTACAGTTTAAATGTCGTAATATATTTTGTTTGTAGTCAGACTTGTATCCACAACGTTTGCAATTGAACATAGGTCTTTATAAAGTAATAACATTTAATCCTTATATGAAAACAACTAAATGTGGACAAAATGTTAGTCAATTTATTTTTTATATAATAAAGACTGTAAATATGTCTTGTAAATAAAAATAAAGTGATGCACAAAAGTCTACATTTTATCTCAAAGTGAAAACACTTTGTTCACATTTTATCAATTTTACTATTTAAAATATTAAGACCATTAATGGTCTTTTTAAATTTTAAAATATAAAAAAACGTTAATTTTGTCCACATTTAATCACTTTTTTTGAGGGGGGGGGGGGACATTAACAAAAAAAACTATTTTAATTTTTAAAAAAATTTTAAAAAGTTTTAAAATTACATAGATTTTTGGAAATATTTTATGAAATTTATGCAATCTGTGAAAATTAAACAATCTACAAATTTATTGATTCAATTACCTATATACAGTCATAATGTTTTGAAATATTTCATATATTTAATATATATTTTTGAAAATTATTATACTGCATTTATGCTGTTAAATAAATATATTAAATTTGCTTACATTTTTCTACATTCTATCCTAAAGTGATAACATTTAGTTCACATTTTATCACTTTGGTTTTTCAACATTTTAACACTATTTCCAGTATTAAGATATAAAAAAATAAAAATCTGTTCACATTTTATCAAAAATTGCCAACATTATTATTCTAAAAATAATCAAAATAACAAAGGTTTTTTATTATTTAATTACTGATTATGGTAATAAAAAACGTGATGTACCAAAATTCTACATTTTATCCAAAATTGAAAACATTTTGTCCACATTTTATCAATTTTACTTTTTCAAAAATATAAACCAAAGATGGTCTTGGGATTTTTAAAACCCTCAAAAAACGCTATTTTTGTCCACATTTAATCACTTTTTTTGAGGGGGGGGGGTGACATTAACTTTTAAAAGTATTTTAATTTTTAAAAAATTTCAAAAAAGTTTTAAAATTACATAGATTTTTGGAATATTTCTTGGAACCATCTTAATGGTATATAGATTATACAATATTTTATGAATTACCAATGTATGTCAAGACCATTTTTTTCGATATGTTAGGTCTTTTTGGATTTAACTGAGGAAGTATTGGTTATATCGAGTCGTTTCCAAGGAAGTATAAAAACACTGACAATCTAGTATTTATTATGTAATTTTTCTAAATATATATAAAATGAAATCAATTTTAAATTCAAAGCATATTACCAATCTACTAAATAATAAAAATATAACAAAATTGGAAAAAACTCCAATCATAAGTATTAATAAAAAAATAAAAACAGAATTGGAAAGACTTGCAATAATAAGTATTAATAAAGCTATAAATGAACTAAATAGTATTAAATTTAAGAATGATACATTTCTCGTAGATCAAATAAATAAAATTCCCCATTTTACAACAAATCCAAATAACATACAAATTATAGAACAAAGAGCAAACGGTATAAAAGAAGAATTTTTCAAAAGATTTATATTATCATCATTTGGTTATTTATTTTTAAAAAACAACTCACAAATAAATTTAGACGTCTTAGTAACTCTTATAAAAGAACTCAATGATCCAAAAAAATTAAACAATGAAAAAACAGAAAATACATTAAATGATATTTTAAATAGAGTGTTGTCAGATAATTGTGTACATAACGCAATAGTAACAAATTTTTTTAATATTGATGGACTGAGTAATACTATAAATTCCCTAAATACAAATAAAAAAGAACTATTAAAATCTTTATACAAAAAAATCAAAAATTTAGAATTTAATACTTCTAATACTTCTAATACTTCTGTACTTAATTATCTGGCAAACGTTATAAAGACCGTAATTGAAAGATATATTGGTACGAAAAAAGAAAACAAATGTACAAAATTAACAAGCATTCAATTAACTGAAATTCAAGATAATGATATAGAGTATCTAGATGAGTTTGTAACGTTTATAAAATATATTTATTCTATAGTAAGTAATAAATGTGATATTAATTTTACTAATACAGAAAATGTAAATGATGCAACTACTTTATTTAATTTGATAGAAAATGTAAATGATGCAACTACTTTATTTAATTTGATAGAAAAAATAAATGAAAAATGCGTGTATGATGAAGATGAAGGTCAAGTTCAAGAACCAGTTCAAGAACCAGTTCAAGAACCAGTTCAAGGTAACGTCCAACCGTCATTAATTTTCAAAATTAGACAAATTCGTATAATATTAATATTTTTTGATTATAAACTTGGTAGTCTATTAATTACACAGGGTTTGAAAGTATTAAAAGAATATGAAGAAAACAATGGAATAAATAATGAAAAATTCAGAAATAGTTTGTTTAACTATATTGCTTTTGATACAGATATACCAAAAGATTTATTATTTAATTCATCCAATAATATGTTAGAACTAAAAGAACTAGAAAAACTAAAAGATTTAAAAAAATTAAACTCAGAAAAACCAGAACAAGGTGGTGGTAAAATCGTGCGCAAGTATCTTCCTGGGGTATATAAATGCAATGATAATCGTACTCGTCGTGTATTTCTCATAAAAGGACATGGAAATACACAATTCGTATCCACTAATAATCAAATTATAAAAAAAAGAGATTTAATAAAGAAAAAAAAACAAAGTAATATGACTATTTAAACCTAAACTCTAAAGGTAGTAATTTGTTTTCTAAATACGTTTCAATTGATATTAATGACACTTTTGTTGTATATTTTGACAAAAACTTGCTGCATATTTATAGGTTATTTTTTTTTAGTTTAAGTAGTAAGTTATGAATAATATGTAAACCTTTCCATCCTTGCACATTTCTTGCCTGGTGGGCATGGGACATTGTACTTCCTAGCATAAAAGTCTTCTTGAACTTGATTCTACAGAAGCTACAATAGACTTTATAAGCAGCAATCTAAACATTGCTGGAAGTAATGCGAATGTCTTTGCAAATAGTATATTTAATACAAGTAATGTTACTGGTATGTATAATTATTTGAAATCATCTAGTAACGTACTAATACCGATTCAAGTGCCACCTTCAAATACATAATACTCTGTATTTTGAATGAAGTTTAACAATTAAATATAATATTATTTTTCTTACATGTTCCAATGTATTATACATTGCATGAACAGAACAAACAGTAAATCTAATAGATAATAATGGAAATAGATTTAGTCTTATATTAAAATGTTCATATGTAACAAATCAGATATACTTAATTCATCACTTTATAAGTTACTAGATAAGATAGATATGTACAATGGACAGTATATAAAGCTTAGAAAAGACACAAACTATACTATTTTAATGCAATATAAAAACTAATAATTTTGAAGAATAAGTATAGTATAAAGAAAAATTAGATGCTTCTAATGAAATGCCATCCAAGGTCTTCACAAATTTTTTTCCATATTTGATCTTGTTGTTGTAGTTTATCTCTGCTCTTAAGTAATGGAAAATTGACGAGATATTCATCTCTACCGAGGAGTTGAATGAATTTGTGTAGCACATAACTGTAACTAAGGAAGTTTTTTCTAGTTGATGGCATAAACTTTAAGAAGGCAGGTTGAATAAGTTTGAACATAGTTCTTAATTTTTCTTCTAAATCTGGTTCAAGATGAGGGATAGGTAATCCGTTAAGTTTATGTTTAATATGAGCAGCGTGTTCGTAGTATTTATTAAGTTTTAGTTTTTTCAGGATATCTTTAATTTTAGCGATTTTAAGATCGGCCATATTAGATATCCTTTGTTTTTTAATTTCTAATAAGATAGCATCATAAATTTCTTCAGGTATATCAGTAGTTTCTTTACCTTGTATTTGACTGAGCCCGTTCAGTCTCTCCAAAGTTTCCAGAGGAGCCGGACTATACCTTAAGCCTTCATAGGAGGTTGCTAATCTCCTCTGACCCACAACCATCTAGTCTCTGAACCTTCTCCATGCCCTTGCTTAGCGGGTTTAGGAGCTTGGCTGCGGATTTCCCAATCCTTTTCATTTTTACCATTGGGGACGGTAATTAACCGTGTTCCTTGTTGATGTTTCTAACAACAAGTGGTAGAATAGGCTCTCAGGGGTTTCCCGCAATTTGATTGTGTTGCAGGTGTGTTGATTTACACCTACTAGCAGGTTTCACTGTTTTTCCGATGTTTCTGGCAGCCTGCTGTTACGAACCATTCTTTTGATTTTAAGGTGTCAAATGCAGTTACATGTAGTCTGAATATCTTGTAAATGTTGAATAGCAATAGAGAGTTTTTCGTCCATTGTTTTAGAAGGGTCGGTGAAGCTTTTAGTGTATCGTTTTATAGTTTCATCATCTTGTACTAATCTTAATCCATCAACTAAAAAGCCAACTTCCTTGTCTTTCAAAGTTATCAACGATATATACTTTGGCATGTTGTATTTATCTGAGCCTTTCTTGTTTGATCTTGATGCTCTTGATAACTTTGGTGGTTCCTTGTTTACTGTTTGAGCTTCCTTTTGTTTTTCTTGGCAAACAGCATATTTTTCTTGTAATGTTTCCAGCATTTCTTGGGCTTTTTTTAAGGATTCTTCAGGGTTACTTTGATTGATGAAAGATTTACTGATATACTTTTTAGATTCTGTTCCAATAGGAAAACAACTGAGAATGTAACCGATAACGACTCCGCCAATTCTTTTGGCGACTATGTACTTTGGTAAAATGTCATCTTCTGGATATTTGCGTTTCAGCTTTCCTCTTCTATTTCCTAATTGTCCCTTTGAAATCTTTGCTTTCACATCGTCACTGTGATGCTTGTTTAACCGCATTTGTTTCTTTTTCTCTCTTGTTTCATCTGAATCTTTCCCCCTTGCACCACCATGATTAAGGTTGTATCCGTTAGGTACAAGACTATTAAACTGTTTGATCTGAAATATTTCTCTTTCATCGATGTTATCATTGGTGACATCTTCAAGCTTGCGGACCTCAAAACTATCAACCCCATATTTACGGATGGCTTGGTTGAGGAGAACACAATGGTCTTTTTGACCTTTGTTTTCACTGTTTAATGCCTCTCTAACATGTGATTTCCACCGACCTGTCGTTCCCCATGTTAACTTTAGTTTCCCAACATGTTTTTTTGCTTGTCCAACATAACACTTATTGTTTATCTTGTTAATAATAACGTATATTTCACCTGTAAGGTCCATTGTTAATTTATTGTATATGTAAGGATACCTTTAAGTATATAATTCCTTAAAATATTGATACAAACCTGACTCCTTAAAATCTTAATCGAAAATTCGTTGAAATGATTGATCCTTTTATATGCAAAGTAGGAAATCTCTCGTGGCGGGTCCTTGTAAGACGGTCTATCGTGGTCAACAATGATATATTCCACACATGAACATTCATTACAATAAATTATTCCATCATTGATAAGAATATTCATATTATTACATGAACAGTTTTGACATTGATAGTTATGTTCGTATTCAACATTTCTAACGAAGTTATCATCTGTAAAAGACATATATCTTTCAAGGAGGGCGGCTTTATCTTCTTTGTTATTATCTTTAGGATCTTCTTGATGTTTTACAAGCCATTTTAGAATACTATTTTCATTAATTTTAGGTTTGATCATATCATCCCCTGCTCCTTTTTCAACAATATCGTAATATTTGAAAAGAATAGGAGCCGTATTTATGAGATATTCCACTTCATCATCGGTATTATCAAGTTCATCTATAGTTCTTTTGATAACATCTCTTTCATCACCTAAATCAATTAATTCATCTTGTTCTTCTTTACATATAATAGCATCTCTTTTTTTATCTTCTAGCTCTAGAATTCTTTCGTATATAGCATTAAATTTGTGTTTTAATCCTGATAATTTATCTGCTTTTAATTGAAATTCTGAGAGTTTATTGTTATGTTGTATATCCAATGTTCTTTTGTTTGGTTTTATGGAAGTATTTGAGTTCATTCGAATTCATATTGATATTAATAGATTGAAGCTTTAAGTGTGTTTATGCGTTTTTTGAAAAAAAACAATTACGATTTTTTTTTTTCTAACTATATATTATAAAACAAAATGGGAGGAGGCTTAATGCAACTAGTAGCTTATGGCGCTTAGATATCTTGGGCGTCAACAGTAGACTGCTTATTATGGTTCCTTTCCAAACCATAATGGGGAAAACAGTGTAAGGAAGGGATAAATATGAGTACCCACATATTTATATAGAATCTGCTAGTATCAGATGAATAAATCTGATGCGAGATCTTCAAATTGTCGGGAATCTCCTGAGAGCCTCAACTACTACTTGAATATTGGTGACATTATTCAATACCTAGGTTAATAGCCATAGGCATAGTAAAAACGTTGAGGATTGGACAACCCGCAGCCAAGCTTCTTTTCTTGAAAGGCTTTAGGAAAGAAGAAGGTTCAACGAGTAGACGGAGATCGGGACTTGATGATATGTTAGTCGCATAGAAAGTTCTTAAGGTGTACTCTGACCCTATTTGAAAAAGTGGGGGAAACATGCAAGATATCTACCTAACCGGTAATCCTCAAATTACCTTTTTTAAGGTCATTTACCGAAGACACACAAATTTTTCGATGGAATCAATCGAACAAACCTTCAATGGCTCCGGTGACTTTGGCAAGAAAGTCACTTGCACCGTATCTCGTAACGGTGATCTAATCCATCGCGTGTACCTACGCGTGGAACTACCCTCAGTATCAGTTGCTGCTGGCAAGGCTTTCCGCTGGCTCAACTGGCTTGGCCACATCCTGATCAAGAACGTTGAGATCGAGATTGGTGGCCAACGCATTAAAGATAGTGCTGAAAAGTGTCATGCTCCTATGGTATGTTGTGCAGCCTAGGAGAAAACCCATTTAGTAGTGCACACCCCTTTTGTTAAGGGAACTACAGACACTAGTATTGGATTCAATCCAATGCAACGCTTTCAAATTGCGGGGAACCCCCAAAGCTTTATAGTCATAATGGTTGAGCTATAAGTTCTATGACGATATATCATTTGACAATTATGCTACAAAATGGCATGTTGATCATGTTATTCCATTGAAATTCTTTGATCTTACAGATAAAATCCAAAGACAACAATGTTTTCACTGGACAAATCTACAACCTCTCGACATTCAATCAAATTATGCTAAGTCTGATTCTATTATTCAAGAAATGGTATTGAAACATGCACAAACAATCAAAGAATTTATCAACCGATATGATGGGTACCAAACCAATGTGGAAACATGTTGGTGGCAGAGAGCAGAACTCTGGTATGGTAAAAATCCCAAAGATGAAGAAGACTTTGAGAGTTTTCTGAAACGGGCAATCCGCAGCCAAGCTCCTAACCCCGAGAATGACAAGGGTACGGAGAAGGTTCAACGACTAAATGTTAGCGGGTCTGAAGGATCTAGTCAATCCTAATGATGGCTCAAGATATAGTCTAGTCCCCGGAGAATATCCGATAAATAGGCCGAAAGGTCGGGTGTAAACGTGATAAACAGTACGGAGATTGGTTACACATTTGGAACGAACTAACCCAATCAGCTGGTCACCAGCTTGGTTATGCCAACATGGTTGGCAACATCCCTCAACTCACCACCCCAGTGTACAACCCAGCTGGTGCTTCCTCAGCTATCACTGTTGATGGTCAAATCCTCTACATTCCCCTTGAGTTCTGGTTCAACCGCAACCCAGGACTTGCTCTACCCCTAATTGCCTTACAATACCACGAAGTCAAGATCAATCTTGAACTCCGTGATGTTCGCGACTGCTACTGGGCAGCCAACTGGAATGCTGGTACTAGTGCATGGGATACTTCTCTTAGCGCTGTTACTCCAGGAGCTCTATCAAACTGCTCTCTATTCGTTGACTACATCTACCTAGATACTGATGAACGCCGACGATTTGCTCAAGTATCTCATGAGTACTTGATTGAACAACTCCAATTCACTGGTGATGAATCTACCAGCTCTGAATCCAACAAGGTCAAACTAAACTTCAACCATCCTTGCAAAGAATTAATTTGGGTTGTGCAACGTGATGATAACGTTAGTGAATCTGCCCCAATTGGAAAGCAATGGTTCAACTACACTGATGCTTATGATTACACCTATGTTTCTTCTGGTGCTCAAAACGCATCCGGTGCTTTCACTGCTTCATATAGCAACCTTGTTGCACCTTCCAGTGCCTCAACTGACCGTGATGCTGGTGCAATGCCCGGTATGGCCGCTGGTGGTGCCAACAACGTGTTCGTCCCCGTATCTTTCGAGAACGGCAAGAACCCTGTTGTCACTGCTAAGCTCCAACTCAATGGCCACGACCGCTTCTCTGAACGCGATGGTCGCTACTTCAACCTTGTTCAACCTTATCAACATCACGAAAATGTTCCAAGCCAAGGTATCAATGTTTACTCTTTTGGCCTAAAACCCGAAGAACATCAACCCTCTGGTACTTGCAATATGTCTCGTATCGATAACGCCACCCTACAACTCAAGCTCTCCCAAGGATCCATTAATACTGGATCTAAGACTTGCAAGGTTCGTGTCTATGCCGTTAACTACAACGTCCTACGTATCATGTCTGGAATGGGTGGATTGGCTTATAGCAATTAGGTTATGGGTTGTTTCTTAAATAATAAAAATTGAAAAGGGTGGTATAATAATTAATACTTAAAACTTATTTTTGTTTTGATTTATATACAATAAGTCATAATGAATGTCATTAATAAGAGAGTTATAAATGGTGTAAAAGGAAGTACTGATGCAAAGGTTAAATATGAAATTCTCTGTAATAATGGTAATACTATATTTGCCCTTCACTGGCAAGCTCTCAATGGAAATCCAATCTTATATGACAAAGAATACGATGCAGCTATAAGCAAATATAATTGGTCTCTGAGTGGTAATGGATACGCTTACAATCATATCGAACATATGCATAAGTATATTGTAAAACTATCTAATATTGAAATGACTAAAGAATTAACAATAGATCATATAAATGGATATAAACTTGATAATCGTAAACAAAACTTGAGGATGGCTACACAATCTCAACAGAACTCAAACAGAGCAACAAGACGTGATAAAATAGAACCATGTGAAGAACTTCAAAATTTAGGAGTAAAGGAGTTGCCGAGATATGTTCGCTGGGATCGAACGGAAAGCAAATTTATTATCGAAAAACACCCTATTCTTATCAAGGAAGTTGAAGAAAAAATACGTAAAAAAGCAATAATGAGTGGTACCAAATCAAAAGCATTGAGTGTGATTGAAAAGTATAAAGATATTCTTGCACGGCTGGAAAGTCTTGATGCAAGAAAAGGCGATAAAAACGAGTTTAACATTCTAAGGCAAGAGCTGATAAAAGAATACAATGATATCAAGCAAGCAATATGTAAGTATGAGGGAATTACTTGTGAAATTGAATCTGTCTATGCAAATAATGAAACAGAGATTAAACCTGAAAAAAGAACAGAAAATGGAAAGAAAAGAGTTTCAAAACTACCTGAAGGATGTGGAGTTCAACATAAAGATATTCCAAAGTATTGTTATTATCAACCGAAAACAGATAAACGTGGTGAATGTTTTGTAATCAATAATCATCCCAGTTTATCAAAGCAAGGAAAAACTCAATGGAGGACTACAAGCAAAGGATATCTGAACACCAAGCAAAAGTTTGATTTACTTATTGAAAAATACAATGAACTTCAAAATATTGAATGAGCAAGACCATGAAAAAACAAATATAAGCTCCATTGAATAAAATGAATGTAAGCATAAACTTCTCTTTGTTTTGACCACAATGCTATGTGGTGCTTTATGTTGCTCTCCCTTAAAGGAAAGCAAGTTTGTTGTGTAATCAACTCCTTCATTACCACAACATGTATATCTCGCTTATCTTCAAGGATAAGCGATTTTGTGACAATATAATCAGACCCTTCTTGAAACTTCCTTGTTAATAACCTTTTGGCATTGCCCTTTGTTGTAAATCCAAGCCATACATACACATCATCGAAATCAACAACAAATAGTGTGTCATCAACACCATACTTCAGGTAGTCTTGAAAATGCTTTACAAAAATTTGTTGATCTTCAGTAGTGAAATGTGTAAGAAGCAGTTGCTCTAAATTAAGCAAAGCTAAATAAGCAAGACTATAAAAAAATAAATATATAAACAGGATAAATACTATACATCCCCTCCACGAAGTCTTAGTACTAAATGAAGTGTTGATTCTTTTTGTATATTATAGTCTGCAAGGGTTCTGCCATCTTCTAATTGTTTTCCAGCAAAGATAAGACGTTGTTGATCAGGAGGGATACCTTCTTTATCTTGAATTTTTTGTTTTATATTATCTATAGTATCTGAAGATTCTACTTCAAGAGTTATAGTTTTTCCAGTTAATGTTTTCACAAATATTTGCATATCTTTATGAAAGATATAAAGATAAAGTTAAGTATATATTTTGTTTTAAATACAAACATAAAATACAAACATAAAAATTGAAAGGTTTTAAAATTAAAATTATCGTAATGTTCATATTTTGAAGTTTAAAAGAAATGCAAAACGCTATAAATAAGCTTGTAAAAGAACGTATTTTAATATTAAAAAAAAATTTAAATTGGGATAATTTAAGTGATAATCCTAACATAACATGGGAAATTGTAAAAGATAATTTAGATAAACCATGGGATTGGCAAAGTTTAAGCAATCATAAATTAATATCATATGATGTTATATATAATAATTTGGATAAGCCTTGGGATTGGTGTATTTTGAGCGTTAATACCAAAATAACATGGGATATTGTTAAAGATAATCTTGATAAACCATGGGATTGGCGTTATTTGAGTAAAAATCCCAATATAACATGGTATATAATAAAAGAAAATCTTGATAAACCATGGGATTGGTTTTGGTTAAGTGATAATCCTAATATAACATGGGATATTGTTAAGGATAATCTTGATAAACCATGGGATTGGTTTTGGCTAAGTAGTAATACTAATATTACATGGGCTATTGTTAAGGATAATCTTGATAAACCATGGAATTGGTATAGTTTAAGCAAAAATCCTAATATAACATGGGATATTGTTAAAGATAATCCAGATGAACAATGGGATTGGACTGGTTTAAGTAAAAATCCTAATATAACATGGGATATTATTGAAAATAATTTGAATAGACCCTGGAATTGGTATGTTTTAACTACATATAATCAAAATATAACTTTGGATATAATAAAAAAAAACTATGATAAGCCATGGGATTGGTATATTTTAAGTTATAATCCGAATATATCTTGGGATATTATTGAAGAAAACTTACATAAAAGATGGAATTGGTTTTATTTAAGTAAACATCCTAATATAACATGGGATATAGTAAAAGATAACTTAGATAAACCATGGAACTGGTATGCTTTGAGTATAAACCCTAATATAACATGGGATATTGTAAATCATAACTTAGATAAACCATGGGATTGGTATAATTTGAGTAGAAACCAAAATATCACATATGATAATGTAATTTGTAATCAAGATAAACCATGGAATTGGTATAGTTTGAGTTATAATCCTAGTATTATATTATCTATTGATGACTTAAGTAATATTATTAAACGAAATCATTCAGCATTAGTGATACAAAGAATATGGAAACATGTTATATCAAACCCAGAGTATATGATATGTAAACGAAGATTGTTACACGAATACAATACTATGGATACTTAATTATGAATATAAAAATTGATTTTACATACTTAACTCTATTTTTTATTATATTTCAAGATGCAGAAAGCTCTTAATCAACTTTTACAAGAGAGAATAAAGATATTATCTGACAAATTAGATTGGAAATGTTTGAGTTGGAATCCGAGTATAACATGGGATATAATAAAGAATAATCCTGATAAACCATGGAGTTGGTATGGCTTAAGTTCTCATCCTTGTATAACATTGAATATTGTCAAAGATAATCCAGATAAACCATGGAATTGGGATTATTTAAGTAAAAACCCTAACTTAAAATGGGATATTATTAAAAATAATCTCGATAAACCATGGGATTGGTATGCTTTGAGTCAAAACCCTAACATAACATGGGATATTGTAAAAGATAATCCTGATAAACCATGGGATTGGTACAGTTTAAGTTATAATCAATTTATATCATGGGATGTTGTCAAAGATAATCTTGATAAACAATGGGATTGGAATGGATTAAGTGCTAATCCAAATATAACTTGGGATATTGTAAAAGATAATCCTGATAAACCATGGAGTTGGTATTCTTTAAGCAGAAATCCTAGTATAATATGGAATATAATAAAAGATAATCCTGATAAACCATGGAGTTGGTATGCTTTAAGTCAAAATCCTAACATAACATGGGATATTGTAAAAAACAATAAGGACAAACCATGGGATTGGTACAGTTTAAGTTATAATCCAAATATAACATGGGATATTGTACAAGAAAATCTTGATAAGCATTGGAGTTGGTGTAGTTTAAGTATGAATCCTAATATAACATGGGACATTATAACTAATAATCCTGATAAGCCTTGGAGTTGGTGTAGTTTAAGTATGAATCCTAATATAACATGGAAAAATGTAAAGAGTAATCTCGATAAACCATGGGATTGGTATGCTTTAAGTCAAAATCGTAATATGAATTGGAATATAGTACAAAATAATCTCGATAAACCATGGGATTGGTATGCTTTAAGTCAAAATCCTAATATATTATTATCTACCAATGATATATTTGCTGTTGTTAAGCAATATCATTCTGCAAAGGTTATACAAAGAGTTTGGAAACATGTTATATCAAACCCAGAGTATATGATATGTAAACGAAGATTGTTACACGAATACAATAGTATGGATACTTAATTATAAAAATTGATTTTACATACTTAACTCTATTTTTTATTATATTTCAAGATGCAGAAAGCAGTTAATCAATTTTTACAAGAGAGAATAAAGATATTATCTGACAAATTAGATTGGAAATGTTTGAGTTGGAATCCGAGTATAACATGGGAAATAATAAAAGATAACTTAGATAAACCATGGACTTGGCGAGGTTTAAGTGCTAATCCTAATATAACATGGGATATAATAAAGAATAATCCTGATAAACCATGGAGTTGGTATAATTTAAGCTATAACCCAAATATAACATGGGATATTGTAAAACATAATTTAGATAAACAATGGGATTGGAGTGGGTTAAGTAAAAATCCTAACATAACACGGAATATTGTAAAAAATAATCCTGATAAACCATGGGATTGGAATGCGTTAAGTTGTAATCATAACATAACATGGGATATTGTTAAGGATAATCCTGATAAACCATGGAATTGGTATGCTATAAGTTATAATCCTAATATAACATGGGATATTGTAAAAAATAATTTAGATAAACCATGGAATTGGTCTTCGTTGAGTATACATCCAAATATAACATGGGATATAATAAAGAAAAATTTGGATAAATCATGGGATTGGTGTCGTTTAAGTGCTAATCATAATATAACATGGGATATTGTAAAATATAATCCTGATAAACCATGGAATTGGTATAGTTTAAGTTATAATCCTAATATAACATGGAATATTATCAAAGATAATCCAGATAAACCATGGAATTGGACTGGCTTAAGTGCTAATCCAAATATAAAATGGGATATTGTTAATGAAAATTTGGATAAACCATGGAGTTGGTATGGTTTGAGTTATAATCCAAATATAAAATGGGATATAATAAAAAATAATTTGGATAAACCATGGGATTGGAGGGGTTTAAGTTATAATCCAAATATAACATGTGATATAATAAAAGATAATCTCGATAAACCTTGGAATTGGAGTTGTTTGAGTACTAATATTAACATAACATGGAAGATTGTAAAGGATAATCTTGATAAACCATGGAATTGGTCTGTTTTAAGTAAGAATCTTAACATACTATTATTTATTGATGATTTGTGTAATTTTATTAAAGATTATCATTCAGCATTAGTAATACAAAGAATATGGAGACATGTTATATCAAACCCAGAATATATGATATGTAAACGAAGATTGTTATACGAATACAATAGTATGGATACTTAATTATGAATATAAAAATTGATTTTATATACTTAACTCTATTTTTTATAATTTTTCAAGATGCAAAAAGCTATTGATGAACATGTAAAAAATAGAATCAATTATCTTTCTGATAAATTAGATTGGAGTTGTTTAAGTGAAAATCCTAAGTTAACATGGGATATAGTAAAAGATAATCCTGATAAAAAATGGAATTGGTTGGGTTTAAGTATGAATCCTAATATAACATGGGATATTTTAAAAGATAATCTTGATAAATTATGGAGTTTGTATTATGTAGGTATGAATCGTAACATAACATATGATGTTGTGAAAGATAATCTTGATAAATCATGGGATTGGTTAAGTTTAAGTAATAATAAAAATATAACATGGGATATTATCAAAGATAATCTAGATAAACCATGGGATTGGGATTATTTAAGTATTAATCCTAATGTAAAATGGAATATAGTCCAAGATAATCCTAATAAACCTTGGAATTGGTGTGCTTTAAGTATGAATCCTAATATAACATGGGAAATAGTAAAATACAATCCTGATAAGCCTTGGAGTTGGCATTATTTAAGTAGAAATCCGAATATAACATGGGATATTTTCAAAGATAATCTAGACAAATCATTGGATTGGGATGGTTTAAGTATGAATCCTAATATAACATGGGAAATAGTAAAAGAAAATCCTGATAAGCCTTGGAATTGGTATTATTTAAGTAAGAATCCTAATATAACATGGGATATTGTCAATAAGTATCCTGATAAACCATGGAATTGGTATATATTTAGCAATAATCCAAACATAACATTGGATATAGTACAAGATAATCCGGATAAACCATGGAAATGGTATGGTTTAAGTAGTAATCCTAATATACTATTATCTGTTGATGATTTATGTAATATTGTTAAGAAATGTTATTCTGCTAAAATTATACAAAGAAGATGGAAACATGTTATAACGAATCCTGAATATTTAATGTGTAAACGAAGACTATTATACGAATATAATAGTCTAGATATATAGAAAAAAGAAGGATGAAAAATTGATTTTAAGACGAATTTAATTTTCTGAACATCATGAAGATGCAATACTATATTGATGAGCATATAAAACAGAGAATCAATCTTCTTTCTGATAAATTAGATTGGAGTTGTTTAAGTATGAATCCTAACTTAAAATGGGATATAGTAAAAAATAATCTTGATAAAAAATGGAATTGGTATGCTTTAAGTGTTAATCCTAATATAACATGGAATATTATTGAAACAAATATAGATTTACCATGGGATTGGTCTTGGTTGAGTATTAATCCTAATATAACATGGGATATTGTAAAAGATAATCTTGATAAAAAATGGAATTGGTCTGTTTTAAGTAAAAATCCTAATATAACATGGGATATAGTCAAAGATAATTTAGATAAACCATGGGATTGGTATTTTTTAAGTCATAATCCCAATATAACATGGGATATAGTCAAAGATAATTTAGATAAACCATGGAATTGGTCATATTTAAGTTCAAATCCAAACATAACATGGGATATCATAAAAGATAATCCTAAAAAACCATGGGACTGGTACGAATTAAGTATAAATCCTAACATAACATTTGAAATTATAAAAACAAATCATAATAAACCATGGAGTTGGTATGCTTTAAGTTCTCATCATAAAATTACATGGGATATAGTAAAAGACAATCCTATAAAACCATGGGATTGGTCAAGTTTAAGTAGAAATCCTAATATAACATGGGATATAGTACGAGATAACCCTGATAAACCATGGGATTGGTTGAATTTAACTATGAATCATAACATAAGTTGGGATATAATTAAGGATAATGCTAACAAACCATGGGGTTTGTCTTATTTAAGTATGAATCTTAATATAACGTGGGATATTATTAAGGATAACTCTAATAAAAAATGGTATTGGCGTTCTTTAAGCAAAAATCCTAATATATTACTGTCTACTAATGATATAAGCAATATTATTAAACAATATCATTCTGCTAAAGTGATACAAAGAATATGGAGACGTGTTATATCAAACCCAGAGTATATGATATGTAAACGAAGATTGTTATACGAATACACTACTATGGATACTTCGTTATGAATATAAAATTTGATTTTAAGTACTTAAATACAATTTTTATATTATTCTTATGAAATTAATCTATTAGATTAGTTTCAATTTAGTTTTGAGACATTTAATTTAACACTGTCTTACTCTGAGTTCAAGATTTCAAAGGGTGTTTTCTTCTAAATACTTATTACTTAAAGATTATCCTTTATAATAGGATAACTATGGATAACGCATGTCATAAATACTTACAGATGTTACTTATGACTGGCTATCATAAAAGAACTATACCTGATATATTTACACATGATGTTCAAAGACTGAGTCAAATATGTAATAAAACAAATGCTGAACATACATTAGATTATATAAACAAAAATCACTTTAGCACAAACAGATACTTTGATTTAATTCAACTTCGTAATAGAATGAAAAATGACATTTCATTAAATTTGAATTTTGTTAGTTGTTGAAATTAAATTAGTTTATTTTGGATGTACCAGAATTCATTATGATTATAAAAATTTGATTTTGAAAACTTTAGTATATTTTTTTATAATTTTTCAAGATGCAAAAAGCTATTGATGAACATGTAAAAATTATCTTTCTGATAAATTAGATTGGAGTTGTTTAAGTGAAAATCCTAAGTTAACATGGGATATTGTAAAAGATAATCCTGATAAACCATGGAGTTGGTATTCTTTAAGCAGAAATCCTAGTATAACATGGAATTTAGTACAAGATAACTTGGATAAACCATGGGATTGGTATAATTGAGTAGAAACCAAAATATCACATATAATAATGTAATTTGTAATCAAGATAAACCATGGAATTGGTCGAATTTAAGTTCAAACCCTAGTATGCTATTATGTCATAATGAATTGTGTAATATTATTAAAGAATATCATTCTATATCTGTGATACAAAGAATATGGAAACATGTTATATCAAACCCAGAGTATATGATGTGTAAACGAAGATTGTTACACGAATACAATACTATGGATACATAATTATGAATATAAAAATTGATTTTATATACTTTGCCACTTTTTTATTATATTTCAAGATGCAGAAATCCGTTAATCAGTATTTACAAGAGAGAATAAAGATATTATCTGATAATTTGAATTGGTATGCTATAAGTTATAATAAAAATATAACATGGGATATTGTGAAAAGTTATATTGATAAACAATGGAATTGGACTGGCTTAAGTGCAAATCCTAATATAACTTGGAATATTGTGAAGGATAATCTTGATAAACCATGGAACTGGTATGGTTTGAGTTATAATCCTAATATAACATGGGATATTGTAAAAGATAATCCAGATAAACCATGGGATTGGTATGGGATTAGTAGAAACCATACCATAACTTGGGATATAATAAACAATAACCTAGATAAACCATGGGATTGGAATGGTTTAAGCAAAAATCCTAATATAACATGGGATATTGTTAATGATAATCTTGATAAACCATGGGATTGGTGGTGTTTAAGTACTAATCCTAATATAACATGGGAAATTGTGAAGGATAATCCAGATAAACCATGGGATTGGTATTATTTGAGTAAAAATCCTAATATAACATGGGAAATAGTAAAAGATAATCCAGATAAACAATGGAATTGGTGTAGCATAGGTTACAACCGTAATATAACATGGGATGTAATAAAAGATAATCAAGATAAACCATGGAATTGGAGGGGTTTAAGTTATAATCCAAACATAACATTTGAAATTATAACAACAAATCCTAATAAATCATGGGATTGGTCTGCTTTAAGTTGTAATCCTAATATATTATTATCTACCAATGATATATTTGCTGTTGTTAAACAATATCATTCTGCTAAAGTGATACAAAGAATATGGAGACATGTTGTATCAAATCCAGAGTATATGATATGTAAACGAAGATTGTTATACGAATACACTATTATGGATACTTCATTATGAATATAAAAATTGATTTTATATACTTAACTCTATTTTTTATTATATTTCAAGATGCAGAAAGCTGTTAATCAGCATTTACAAGAGAGAATAAAGATATTATCTGATAAGTTAGATTGGTGTTGTTTAAGTATGAATCCTAATATTACATGGAAGATTGTTGATGAAAATCTTGATAAAAGTTGGCGTTTTTTGTGTCAAAATCCAAAAAAAACATGGAATTGGAATTGGCTAAGTTACAATCCTAATATAACATGTGAGATTGTGAATGATAATCAAGATAAACCATGGAATTGGTATAGTTTGAGTTATAATATAAATATCAAATGGGATATAATAAAAGACAATCCTGATAAATCTTGGGATTGGAATGGATTAAGTGCTAATCCAAATATAACTTGGGATATTGTAAAAGATAATCCTGATAAACCATGGAGTTGGTATGCTTTAAGCAGGAATCCTAGTATAACATGGAATATAATAAAAGATAATTCTGATAAACCATGGAGTTATTATGATTTGAGTTATAATCCAAATATAACATGGGATATTGTACAAGATAATTTGGATAAACCATGGAGTTGGTATGCTTTAAGTTTTCATCATAAAATTACATGGGATATTGTAAAAGATAATCCTGATAAATCATGGAATTGGTATTGTTTAAGCAAGAATCCTAATATAACATGGAATATAATAAAAGATAATCCAGATAAATCATGGAATTGGTATGGTTTGAGTCAAAATCATAACATAACATGGGATATTGTTAAGGATAATCTTGATTATCCATGGGATTGGAGTGGTTTGAGTACTAATATTAACATAACATGGAAGTTTGTGAAGGATAATCTTGATAAACCATGGAATTGGTGGGATTTAAGTTCAAACCCTAGTATTCTATTATGTCATAATGAATTGTGTAATATTATTAAAGAATATCATTCTGTATCTGTAATACAAAGAATATGGAGACATGTTGTATCAAACCCTGAGTATATGA
>JACCDI011576721.1_pt1 | contig 90674 bp, 74 predicted proteins | sample 7442791 | NCBI WGS metagenome assembly JACCDI01 (sample SAMN15323434, study PRJNA562643) | freshwater metagenome | isolation source: river surface water | place: USA:Blue River Watershed | collected 2017-08-15
AAAAATAAAACTAACGTCATCTAAAAAAATATTAATAAATAAGATGGTATACACTCCATTACATTCAATATGGTAAAATTAATTTCAGTTAGTATAAAAAATAAGCCTCAATTACGAGGCTTATTTTATAAACTCCTGTGTGAGGTTTATTTAAGATATAATTTTAGTTAAACTAATCTAAGGACTTTTTGGTAGAATTTCTTAAGCTATATAAATAGAATGATATGATTGAAAATAAAAAGCCAATTAAAATGATAATGTAATTCATTGGCTTTTCAATAGTTAATGACATTCTTATCAAGATGGTTGTAATAATAAAGCTTGCGTTTCTAAAAATTGTGAAAAAAGAAAAATGAAAAGTAAATGATATGAGAAGTAAGAATACGTCAACAAAAATCATCACAGAAAAGAAATCTGCATAAAACACAGTATTTGGATTAGGATAATTTTGTTGTAACCTTAATGCCTCCAGCATATCTATACTCCATATCAAAAAACTACTTATACTTAGAAGAAATAAAATTAAGATCATACTTAATGATACTAATTTTTTAATATTAATAAAGTCATTAAGCTCATTCACAATTTCTGATTTACGATTATTTTGATAAATTTTATAATACAGAATAGTAAGTCCTAGCATTATCAAAGAAGAAATTAAGTCGTATAGTAAGCTAATAAACTCAGGATTCTTGATATTTATCGAATTTTTTAGATCCAGATCAGCAATATCATGAAAAAAACTTCTTAAGGTGATTAATGTAATAACTTCAAATTGTTTACCTATGAATTCAGATATAGATTTTGGAATAATAATGACTAGAAGAAATACCTCGTAAAATAATATAAAACTAAAGGGGGTGTAAATTGCCTTTAAATAACTGTGTTGTAAATTTTTAAAATAAATAAAGTTATTCCCTAAAAAAATGATTGATAAGTGAAATAGAAAAGCAAATACTGCAACGCGAAGAATTATTAACTCTATTTTTCTTACATTATTAGCATTGAAAAATTTATCAAAATAATTCCCTGAATTTTGTAATAAATTTTTCATACAGCTTTTTTTAGTTCTCGTTTTCGCCTCTAAATCTATTTAAGGCAAGAATAAATGCCACACCAAATAAAATTGTTATTAGTGCTGCGAAATAGGGTATTATTTCTATCATTTTTGGTTGTTTATTAGTTTCAATAATATTGCAAACCCTAAAATAGAGGGAACCCACAAGCCAATAAATATTCCAGCTTCTTTTTCCCCTTTGAACCATAAAATTTCAGAAAATATTAAAGATAGGAAAGCCGATATGAGCATAATAGTATCAGATAAAGTGAATTTTTTAAACATATCAATTTTTAGTTTTTTGTAATATAGAATTATTAAATTGGGAATAATCTTTAATTTAAACTTGTTTTATCAAGACTAGACTTTGACATTATTTTGAAAATGGTTATTAGCAAATAATTAACAGACTTGTTTACTATAATTACTTAAATATGACCCAAACATTAAACACTAAGTAGAAACAAATTAAGTTAAATAGCATTTAAAATAGATATCGGTTTCTGGAACCTCCCTTACTTAGAAATTTTAAACATATTTAATTGGCTATTACTATCCCAATAAGCCTGCCGAATTAATAGGGGTTGATCAAATAAGCGTTTATTTGAAAAGCTTTGGGTAAGGCGAACTATTTGGGATGACAGCGAAGTGAAACAAAGCTGGCAATTCCGAGGCAATTTTTTAGAACCAATTCTAAGTTTTACTTTAAATAAAGATTGCTTTGATTTAAAACCTTATTCTTAAATAAATTACTATTTGTGTGCTTATTAATTGTTTAACTTTAGTAGAGCATTCGTTTAAAATAATCAATTTTTTATATCTATAAATACAATAAAATGAAATCTTACCTGGTTTATATTAAATGCACAATGGTATTGCTTTTATTTTTTCTTGTTACAATACAATCAAAAGCACAAATAAATCCTATTAGCAATTCGGATTCTAGCTCCTTTAAATATTTCAAAGGAACTATTTTGGATAGTAAATCAAAGAATGAATTAACTTATGCAAGCATTACTGTATCTGGATCTAACATTTCTACCATCAGTAATAGTGAAGGAAAGTTTTTAATCAAAATTCCTATAGATCAACAAAATGAAAAAATCACTATTTCATTTTTGGGGTATAAGGACAAGGTTGTTTCTATTAAAGACTTGAGTCAAGAAAAAAATGTATTGTATTTAGATCCCATCAATGTACTACTTAAGGAAGTAGTTGTGAATTCGATGGATGCGAATAAATTATTTACGAATGTACTCAATAATCGTTCCAAAAATTATGGAGATAGCGCTATTCAAATGGTTGGTTTTTACAGAGAATCAATAAAGAAAAGACGTACTTATGTATCGGTTTTAGAGTCTATTATCGATATTAAAAAAATGCCATTTTCATCAAGTGAGCAAGATCAGGTTAATATTTTAATGGGACGAAAAAATGCGGATTATGCTAAATTAGATACGGTAAATTTTAAATTAGAAGGTGGTTTTTTTTCAGCCTTATATATTGATTTAATAAAAGATCCAAGTAATATATTCTCAGAAGATGCTTTTGAATTGTATAATTTTCACTTTGAGGATATGACTCAAATCAATGATCAACAGGTTTTGATTATCTCTTTTAAACAAAAATCAACAATCGAAGACCCTGAACCCATGTATAGCGGTAAATTATTTATCGATGCAAAAAGTTTAGCAATCATAAGCGCAAACTTTCAACTTAATGTTGAAAATAGAAAGAAAGCAGCACTCATTTTTACTCGCAAAAAACCAAACGGAGTTGTTATTTACCCAACAGAAGTTAGCTATCAGGTTGATTACCGACAACAAAATGGTAAATGGATTTTTTCTTATTCTCGTGGAGAGGTTGCCTTTAAATTAAATTGGGATAAAAGGATTTTTAACACTACCTATCATACTACATTTGAATTGGTTAATACTAATTGGGAAAATTTAGGTAGTAAACCGCAATTAAACAATCAAAAATTAACTCCCAACGTTATTATGTCTGAAAGAATTTCTAAAAATGCAGACTTAGATTTTTGGGGAGAATATAATATCATAGAACCCGAAAAATCTATTGAGTCAGCTATCAAAAAAATTAAAGACAAAAATTTAAAAAATCTTTCAATAGAATAAATTAGATACTTCGGATCTTCCCCCCAATTAAATATTGGATAAAAAAAGCATTATTTCTTTAACTTAAAATCCAGCTTCCTTCTTCCACTTCGGCTTCCAGTTCTCCTATATCCCATCCGCAATAGCCTATATAAACCTGGATTTCTTGTTGATTAGCACCCTTATTTAGGGCTTCAATCACTTGCTCCATATTGCCGCCAAAATAAAGATCATTGGCTATAGGTTTGCCCCCATCAATGAGATCGGGTCGCTTATGCAATACAAAGAGGTGATCCCTGTCAACAGGTCCGCCATCCATCAGTGGACAGGGTTTAGCGTGCTTGAATTCAATGAGCTCGTCCAAAGATTTCCCAAAGGGCTTATTGGTTACAAAGCCTATACTTCCGAATACATTGTTTTCAACAATCAGGATGGTTGTGTGCTCGAAGAAACTACCAATTAACGCTTCCGTACTTTCGATATATATACCCGCTTTTAAATCTATCATAAATTAGAATGTTGTTGATGCAGACTATAAAGTAGAGGTATCCAAAATTATGGATTTACCTTAAATTTAGTATCCTTTGTTGGTTTGAGTATATTTTGGCCTTATTGTAATTTACAGTATCCTTTTTCTTCTAAACCAAATGTAGATTACCACAACAATCACTAACATAAACAGGAGTGAGAATAGATAGCCGTACTTCCAGCTTAACTCTGGCATAAAGTCAAAATTCATCCCATAAACACCCGCAATAAAGGTTAAGGGTAAGAAGAATGCCGAAAAAATAGTTAACAATCTTACCACTTCATTGTTCTTTTGATCACTTATGGATAGATAAGTTGTCATTAATTGATTCGCATTTTCAACCGATTCCTCGTTTATGGTAAGTTGATTTAAAAGTTGATCTTTGATATCTTGGTATTGAAAAGAGTGGCGATATTTATCTGCCACTTGTTCAATTACGTTTTGTGTAATTTGAAGTACTTTCTTTAATATCCTTGATTGAGATTTTATAAAGTATAGTTCTTCAAGTAATATTTTTCTATGATCCTTTAAAAAAATAGTCTTTTCTATGTCAGTAATTTTTGAAGAAAGATCTTGAGTGGGTTTACTAAATGTTTCCATCATTAAACCCACAATTCTCAAGAAAAGTTCTTCTAATTTTAAATCTTTTTGATCGTCTATTTCCAAAAAATTAAATTTTGCACGATGTATTGTAAATAAAGTATCTTCTAAAATAAAGAAGGCGATTTTATTAGACATTTCTCCAACTTCGTCGATATTTAGGGACACATTAGACGTGTATGCTCTAAAAATAAAAAAATCAAGGTTATTTGATTTTTCATATTTTGGCAAGTGGCCTTTTTCTAAACTATCTTTTATTAGGTAATAACTTAAATTATACTGACTAGTAATTTTTTCTAAGTCTTTTTTATTTGGATTTTCGATATCTATCCATTTAAAAGATTCAAATATTTTTTCTGTAACTATCATCATTTTGTTATTAATTCAAAAATAGATCAATTCCCTGCCTAACTTGAATTCGCCATCACTTTTTCTTCAAAAAATGGGAATGATATAAAGTTATTTTACTGTCTTCATTTGTATAATATCAACAACAAAGGCAAATGCCATTGAAAAATAAATATAGCCTTTAGGTATTGCAAAATGAAAGCCTTCGGCAATCAAGGAAATGCCAATCATCAGTAAAAAACTTAAAGCCAATATTTTAAATGAGGGATGTTTCTTGATAAAAAAACCAATAGGCTGCGAAGCAAATACCATAATGATAACAGCCACAACAACAGAAGTATACATCACCCAAAGTTCTTGTGCCATTCCAATTGCGGTAATGATGGAGTCGATGGAAAAAACCAAGTCTAATAAAATAATTTCTAGCAAAAGTTTTTTAAAGCTGCTCACTTTGGGAACTACTGGCTGCTCATTACTATTGGCTAATTCTGTTTTATGGTATATCTCTACCGTACTTTTATAAATCAAAAATAATCCACCTGCAATTAAGATTAAACCTTTGCCAGAAAAATTAATTTCAAATAAAGTAAATAAGTTTTGATCTAATTTTAATATCCAGGATATTAAGGCCAATAAAATTAGGCGCATAGCCATGGCAAGTCCCAATCCCCAATACCTTAATTGGTTTCTTTGACTTTCTGGTAATTTATCAGAAATAATTGAAATGAATATAACATTATCTATCCCTAAAATTACTTCTAAAGAAATTAAGGAAATTAAAGGAATGATTGCATCAAGCATAACTGCGTATTTTAAATTTGATTAGACTACTTAGTATCATCATAGCCGAATTTTTGATTCAGGGCAAATACCGCTTCAGCAGAAAAGTCGTTTTTGTGGATTAATTCAAGTTGACCATCAATTAATCCTTTTTTGGTAGGCAATAATTTTGAATTTTTTTCAAAAATAGCATTAGCTTGTTCTTGATCTGATGTTCCAAGTTGATGAATAGCTGCCACTACATCCTCCATTTGACAAATGACAGATAAGATTTGATTGGGAATCCAAGAAGTGATTGGAGTACCTCCAGTAGCCATCGCATATTTTGTATTTGCCATAATATATTTTTGAACAAACTGCCAATGACCGTTTCTGAAATGATATATTTCTTCTAAAATACCTAATAAATAACAAAGGCCAGTAATGTCTTTATTTTCAACTAATTTGCCCATTAATCCTTTTGGATGTAATGTTTTCATTGAATTTTCAAGGTCTTTAAAAAAATCTTGCACACAGGTTGGGCGGTATAATCTTAAATCTAATAAATACTTTGTGAGTTCGTTTTCTGGATAATAAAAGATAACTCCAGAAAAAATATCTTGCATGGGAATAATGTCATCCTGTGCCCCAGTTTGTCCTCTAAATGCCTTAGGCTCATCCCATACATTTTCATATACTACTCCGTCTCCAAACAAATCGGTGTTACCTTTAACACCCATTATAAAAATTCTAAAGTCATTGTATCTTTGCCATCTAGAAGCTTTCCACATTTCTTTTCTACGCTCATTCATTTGTTTCATCGTAGACCAATTCTTTTCTAGCAAATCACCTACTGATTGTGCTCCGCCATCTAGGGCCTGTATTGTCTGCATAACAGTTCCTACTAAATTTGCAGAAAAACGATTGATATCAACATGTAACATTATAAATCCAACCTCGTCCGGTTGTCCAGAGAAGCGGTTACACATGGTAATATTTTCCCAATTTAAATCTCCGGATTCGTCTATCTTTTGATAATTACCTAATGAATAGGCGTAATGATAATCTAACCATGCAAAAACGTTTAATTTATCAGCAATTTTACAAAAAGGCTGTGCTATGTTTGCAGGCAAAAAATTTCTTGCTTTGCCATATTTTCCATCTTTTCTAAATTGCTGAAAAGAGGGCTCCAATAAATAAGCCGACGCTAAAAAACTATAAGATCTAAATAAGGCTTGTAATACAAAAATGTCTTCCTCTTTTTCAACTGCTTCTAAATGATTTTTTATGGCTAACGTTGGTTCAACAATGCCATCCTCGGAATTTAAATAACCAAACTCATTTTCATTCAATACAACAGGCATATGATCCAAAACAGCCTGCAAATCGGCGTATGCACTCGGCAATTTCACCATTGGGGCCTTTACGGGAAGAAACCCATGCTCTGCACTCACATTGAAAAAGCCATCACTGTAGTTAGATAAAATAGACATATTTGATATTTTAAAATTAAAGTGGTTTGTTCTCAAATTAAGAATTTTTCGAGAAATAAATACACTAAAATATAGCTAAATCCTGCCCATTCAAAACGGGACCAGCATACTTTGATTTTACCTCATCCAACAAGCTTTGTAAAGTGGAGCCAAAAGTTAATTGATGATTTAGAATAAGAAGTTTTGGCTTTACTTTATTTGCAATCTCTGCTAATTGATAAGTTGATGTATGAAATGTGGAATGATAATCCTGCCATCTTTGGGTTCGTTTTTTTAAGCCCGCGTGGGAATACACTTCGTGTACTAAAATATCACAATCCTTTGCATATTTAATTAAGTTTTCACTGTATGTGCAATCGCCAGAAATGACTATTTTCTTATCTTTTGTTTGAAACACAAAACCAAATGCATTATCCCATTGACCATGTTGCACTTTAAATGCAGTCACTGTTAAATTGCTATCCTTGTAAATGAGTCCTTCCTTAATTTCATTGGTATGAACTTGATAAGCAATTGCATCTCCTTTTTCTAATCCATTAATTCTTATAGATATATCTTCTTGATAAGCATTCATTAAGTGATCTGCCATTTTTTTTGATCCAACTGGGCCGTAAATTGTGATAGGTGCATTTCTGTCTAAAACAGCAGGAGTTAAAATAATATCAGCCAAACCTATTGTGTGATCGGAATGCAAATGGGTAATGAATAATGTTTTTAATTGCGAAGCTTCTAAAGAAGGGAAGCCAAGTTTACTTGCTTCCGCCGCCCTTCTTACCAAGCCAGGCCCACAGTCCACTATATAAGAGGCATTGTTGACTACAATTGCCAATGAAGGTCCCGATCTATTTGGATCGGCAAAAGGGGTCCCAGTTCCTAATAAAACGAGTTTAGTAGCTGTATGCTGAGCCCTTATAGGTTCATTACTGCTTAGGAATAGTAATGCTATGAATACGTATTTCAACATTGCTTGAATCACTAGTTGTTTGGAGTAGAGGGTCCTTTGCGCATAGCTTTTACCTGCACTGGCCATTGAATAGGTTGTCCTGTTATTTTATTGGTTCCTAAATCTACTTTATCTCTTGGAAAGGTTGCATTGTCTTCGCAAGCCATGTAAACCAACATTGCAGTAAGCATGGCATTATTTTTTAAATCATCAAAAATGATTTTATCATAAGTGTCTCTATTAGTATGCCAAGTATAATTAAAGTAAGACCAATTTAAGGCGCTTAAAGAAAAACCGGGTGCACCAACTGCGATAAATGAAGCATGGTCACTTCCTCCGCCACCTGGTGTGCCAGGGAAAATTGTTTTAATCGAATCTTTCATACTGCTTGGAACGGCAGCTAACCACCTTGAAATAAATTCACCAGCATATTTAAATCCCTGCCCTGAAATATTGACAATTCTTCCGGTACCATTGTCCTGATTAAATAATGCCTGTAATTTACTAACTACCTCTGGATGATCTTCCACAAATGCTCTTGAACCATTCAAGCCTTGTTCTTCGCTACCCCAGTGCCCCACTAAAATGGTACGTTTAGGATTTGGATAGAAAAGCTTTAAAATTCGCATTGCTTCCATCATAGTTAAGGTACCCGTGCCATTATCTGTTGCGCCCTGTCCTGCATCCCAGGAATCAAAATGCGCAGAAAGCATTACATATTCATCAGGCTTTTCAGTTCCTTTAATTTCTGCAATGGTATTAAAGTTAGGAACGACCCCTAAGTCTTTAGAATCAGTTTGAATACTTATGATTGGATTGTCTCCAGCTGCCACTAAGCGATATAAAGTACCGTAATCTTCCAAAGCAATATCAACGGTTGGAATTTTTGTAGTGAATGCGTTAAAGATTTTATCTACCCCAAAACCATTGGACCAGCCATTGGTCAAGATACCTAGTGCGCCTGCTTTTTCTAAAACAATTGGAAGCATCTTGGCTGAATGCCCTGTTTTACTTAAGCGTTTACGCCATGCTTCGGTTAGCTCAGTACGTTCTTTTTTTAATTTATCAAAAGACTCCTTGGTAGCAAATTGCTGCCAGTTATCATCGGGTCTTCCAGTTGGCTGATTCATGGAAATCATCACAAACTTCCCCTTTACATTAGGCAACCAATTTACAAATGCGATTGAATCTGCAACATCGGGAATGATGATAATTTCAGCTTTAACTGATTTTCCTTTTGTGGAAGGACTCCAAGACAATTGGGTCCCTTCTAAACTTTTTACTCTTGGGGAAAGCATGTCAATGTGTGTGATGCCACGCTCCCAACCTTTCCACTCGCCCCATTGCTCGTTGCGGGCACTAATTCCCCAACTAGTATATTTATCTACGGCCCATTCGTTGGCCTTTTTCATTTGAGGGGTTCCTACCAATCGAGGCCCAATGCCATCTAATAACTCGTGCGCCATTATTTGCAATTGAGAGTTATTGGTCTCTTCCTGTACTATTTTTTCAATTACGGTTTGTGCAGATAAATGACTAGCAGTAAGAATGCAGATAAGTGTAAAAAGCATTGTTACAAATTTTGAATAACTAGTGCCAAAAGTTCCTTGATTTTTCATATTTCTAAATTTAAGAAAAGACAATTATTGAATTCGTAAACACCCTCACTAGGAGGGGTTTAAAACTTAATTTACCATCTTTTTCTTTATTATCGTCACCAATAATTGGTCGGACTATCTGCGTGCGTGCAATACCCCATGACATTTAATCGTAATTTGTTGCTGCATGAGACTTTTTGCATCTTAATAAATTGTAAATCAATTAAATAGAATGAGAATGGGGATTGAATTCAATATATACGTCTAAAAAAAAACGGTCTACCATTTCATTTTGTGCCATTTCGGTTTTGACAAAGCACAACTAACTACCAAACAAAGCCTTGAAATTTACTTTATATCCTTATTAGCCTACTTTAGTTAGCTGTTGCAATCACATCAATCGTTTATTTCAATTTTTTGACCCTATTGCAAGACTTTTTATTTAATTACTAAATCATACATTTGTTTAAATCATATGTCATGAAAAAGATCATTTGTATAGTACTAGGATTTTTATTTTTGTTCAATAATTCATTTTCTCAAAATGCTAAGAATAGAAAAATTATTGTAATCACAACGGATGGGTTTCGTTGGCAAGATCTTTTTAATGGCTTAGATACTGCAATTTTAAACAATAAGAATTATCATAATGGGGATAGTCTGAACACAGTTAAAATTTTTGGTGGCCCAACTGCCGAAGAGAGCAGAAAAAAAATATTGCCTTTTTTTTGGTCTACAATTGCTGAAAAAGGTCAGATACATGGAAATAGAAAAAAAGGAAGTTTAGTAGACAATTCAAATCCATATTGGTTTTCTTATCCAGGCTATAGTGAAATTTTAACGGGCCAAGTGGATACTGCTGTTAACTCTAATGAATACAAGCCTAATCCAAATACTAATTTCTTTGAATACTTAAATACTTTGCCTTTTTACAAAAACAAAGTAATTGCATTTGGAGCATGGGATGCTTTCAAAAGAATATTAAATGAAAAAAGAGCTGGCTTTCCTGTTGTCAATGGAAATCACATGGATAGTTTTCTTCTTGCAGATCCGCAATTTAAATTAATGGCTGACTTAATGAAAGATAGTTATCATCCATTTGGAGAGGAAACCCTTGATGGATTCATAAAGCATATGTCCTTATTGTATTTAAAGAAATACAAGCCCAATGCAATGTATGTTTCCTATGGCGATACAGACGAATTAGCCCATGCCGGGAATTACCCAGAATATTTAAAAGCGGCTCATCGTTTTGATGCTTTTGTCAAATCTATTTATGATTTTGTAAATTCAGATCCTGATTATAAAGAGAACACCACTATTTTAATTACTACAGACCATGGAAGAGGCGATGCTATAAAGACACAATGGACAAGTCATGGCCAAGACGTTAATGATTCTTATCAAATTTGGTATGCCATGATTGGAGCAGGGGTTGAACCAATTGGAGAAGTAAAGTATAAGGAGCAAGTTTACCAAAAAGAGCTCATTCATAAACTATCGAAAATTTCAAATCTGAATTTCATTTCAAAAAAAATGGATTAAATGAAATAAATCATATTTGCTACACTAGCGAATGTGCAATGCCTCCCTATCTATTTTTTGAAAATTTTAATCTTTTGCCAACTTGGTCACTTCGAATTATTCCGTCTTCGTAAACGATATTGCCATTTACAAATGTTTTTATAATCTTACTTTTAAAGCATGTATTTTCAAATGGGGACCACTGGCACTTATAAAGGGTATTGGCTGGGGTTACCTGCCATGGATTGTTTAAATCCAATAATACTAAGTCTGCATAATACCCTTCTCGAATGTATCCACGCTCTTTAATTCTATATATTTCAGCAACATGGTGGCTTGTTTTTTCAATCAATTTTTCTAAGCTAATACTTCCATTGTGAACCAATTCTAGCATAGCGGGTAAAGCATGTTGGACCAATGGGCCTCCAGACATTGCTTTAAAATAGGAGCCGTTTTTCTCTTGGACTGTATGAGGTGCGTGGTCTGTGGCTATAATATCAAGCTTATTCTCCAAAAGAGCCAATAATAAACCATCTCTATCTTCTTGTGTTTTAATGGCCGGGTTCCATTTTATTTTAGCACCTAATTGTTCGTAATCTTTGTCTGAAAAAAAGAGATGGTGCACACAGGCTTCGGCAGTAATTCTTTTTTCTTGAATAGGGATGGTATTGTCCAATAAATTTGCTTCTGCAACGGTAGATATATGAAATAGGTGTAATCGATTATTGTGTTTTTTAGCAATTTCCAATATTCTTTTGGTGGCTACAACACAGGCTTCTTCACTTCTAATGGCAGGATGAAATTGAAAGGGAATATCCTCTCCATATATTTTCCGTAATTCATTCGTATTGTGATGTATGATGCAGTCATCTTCGCTATGCAATGCAACTAAAGCGTTTGATTTAGCAAAAAGCTTTTCCAAGTAGTCGGGATAATTGGCTAAGATACCTTTGTCATTATTAAAATACAGTCCATCGTCTGTTATACCACAAACATCTTCATTGTTAATTTTTAAGGCCTCCTCTAAGTTATTTTGACTAATCCCCATAAAGAAGGAATAATTTGCCATGGAATTTTTGGAGGCAATTTGGTACTTTTCCTCTAGTAGCTCAAGGGTTAAGGTGTTGGGGACCGTATTTGGCATTTCCATATAGGAGGTGATGCCTCCAGCAACGGCAGCCCTTGACTCTGAGAAAATATTGCCCTTATGTGTTAATCCCGGTTCCCTAAAATGTACTTGATCATCAATCATGCCCGGTAACAAATAAAGTCCTTCACCATTAATTTCATTAAAGGATCCTGCTCCAATTGCTTGAATGGAAGTTTCTATTTTTTCAATTCGCTCATTTGCAATGAGCACATCTGCCGTTTTACGACTTCCTTCATTGACGATACAAACATTCCGAATAATGGTTTTCATTTAGGCTTTTTTTTGTGGCTCTTGCTAGTTTATCATTAATGGTGTTTCCCAAGTCAGTTTCGGGTAATTTCTCGACAATGATCAGGTCTAATTCACTTTGATCTAATCGGTGCATTGCGGCATATAAATTTTGAGCAGCTTCATTCAAATCTCCCGAAGCAGATAATACTTCTTGAATAAAAACGTTATCATTTTGAATGGGCTGCTTAAATACCAATAGTCCAATTTTTTTTCCTTCAAATTGATTTATATATTCCGCAACATTACTACTTAAATAAGTGCTTGTTTTTGGGGCATAATGCCTAGAGAGCATTCCTGGTGCATTAGGGGAGGTGTCATTATTTGTAAGCATGCTTAGCTTTCCGATGGTTGATTCTATTTCCTCTGTAGATATTGCGCCTAGTCTATATAATATTGGTTGGCTTCCTTCAAATCCAATAATGGTTGATTCTAACCCTTTCTCACAGGGTCCTCCATCTAAAATGGCTGCTAACGCTTCTCCAAAATAATTATAAACGTGGTCTGCATTTGTTGGGCTTATAGATCCAAAAGGATTTGCACTGGGTGCGGTTAAAGGGAAGTCCAATTCATTTAATAAAGCCAATGTTAATGGATGACTTGGGACTCTAACAGCTACGGTGCTTTTTCCAGCTGTAATTAAGTCTGAAATATGATCTTGCTTTTTTAACACCAAGGTTAATGGTCCTGGCCAAAATCTATCCATGAGTTGTAAGGCCGTTTCTGGAATATCTGTAGCAATGTCAAAAACACATGCCGCAGATTTAAGATGTACAATTAAAGGATTATAATAAGGTCTTTGCTTAAGATCAAATATCTTTTTTATGGCTATTTCACTATATGCGTTTCCAGCTAATCCATATACCGTTTCGGTAGGTATAGCAATTAGTTCATTATTTTGGAGAACGGATTTCGCTAAGCTTATATCTTTAGTTATCATATTTAGGGGTTGCAGAGGTCACAATAGGTTGGATCTTCCAACTGCTTCCCATTTGGGAAGACTTCTTCTTTTGTATACCCACATTTTTGGCAAGCGTGGATATAGCTTAAAGTACTCCTTGTTGGGGAATGGCAGACCTCACAAGGCAATCCTTGTGTTGCTTTGGTAATGCCAAATCCGGGAGTGTTGCAAGTTGGGCACAAGGTATTTATTTTCTTAACTAATTTTTCTGCAGCAAGTTTAATTACCTTCATTCTAGTTGGATTATACATTGCACGCATATCTGTTTCTATATATGCTTCCCCAAAATTATGCATTAGCTTGTAAAATGCTTCAAGTAAAAGTTCCCGTTTGGTAATTCCCTTTACCATATCCGTTAATTCTTCTTTTGACTTTCTTAATATTAATCCATGGGATGGGAATTTCACTTTATGGGCGAATTCAATTAGTTCCGCTTCCGTTTTGATGAGGGAGCCATTAAAATTGGTCTCTAAACTAAGTGCTCTAACGCTAATTTCTAATTTATGGCGTTGGTCATAAAAATAAAGAAATTCATCATCTGCCGGGGCAAAAAATAGGCTTGGATGTTGACCAAATGAGCCTTCGCTTGCAATTGCTAAATCGCAATGGGTTAATTCCATGGCCATAAGGCATTTGTGCCTAGCGGTGGCTAATGGGTCCTCTTTTCTTTCAATTTCTCCTGTAAATGTCCCAAGAGTGTCAGTGTCTAGTTCAGGGGTAACAAAACAATGAACGCCCAATTGCTTTTCTAAAATGGGAGCAATTGCTTTTTCTTTTTCATGCTTTGTAGCAATTACAATTTTTCTCCCTTTAAACATTAGTCCACACTTTCAAGAAGTTCAATATTGATTGCAGAGCTTACGACCAGTTTTTTGTTTTTAGTCTTTGCTTCTAATAAGATTTCTTCTAATCGCTTCATCTCATTTCTGAGTGCAGGAATTTTTTCTTGTGCAATAGCATCATTTTTCCCAAATCTTTCCTGCGAGCTCCAATTCTTTATATTATGAAAATTGAGCTTTGATGAAAACATATTCATAATTATCTCTTTAGCTTCATCGTGTGTGAAGTTGTCGTCCATTATGGTTAGTGTTTCATTCTTTTTCATATATATTGAGTTTACGTTAGACAAAATGGGGTTAAAATCACTTGCTAAAATTCAGGACATCTTGATAATTAATCTTTTATGAGTTTGTAATCAAAGTCCCAATAGTTAATGTTAGTTGCCCTGAATTTTTAGCAAATGGTTTTGCAATTGATTTTTATCCATCTTTAAATCCATTTTGTATTCAAATATCTTTCACTGTATATATTGATTTCAGTGGTTTTTTACTTGATTACAGCTGTAAAATTGGCGTTTTTATTCATAATTGTTTATTTATATTTGTAATGAATAGTAAAAAAAATATTTATGAATTATACCTTAAATCAATTGCAAATATTTTTAAAGGTGGTACAAACTCAAAGTGTTACCAAAGCTTCTGAGGAGTTGCATTTAACGCAGCCTGCAGTTTCTATTCAATTAAAAAATTTCCAAGATCAATTTGACATACCGCTTACAGAAGTAGTCGGTCGAAAAATATACATTACCGATTTTGGACGTGAAATTGCCGAGGCTGCTGAAAATATAATTAATCAGGTTTATGCAATTAACTATAAGACCATGGCTTATAAGGGTCAATTGATAGGACGTTTGAAAATTTCAGTAGTATCCACAGGTAAATATGTAATGCCTTTCTTTTTAAGCCATTTTATTCAAAAAAACAGTGGGATAGAATTAAAAATGGATGTTACCAATAAGAATATGGTTGTGGAAAGTCTAGAAAATAATGAGATTGACTTTGCACTTGTTTCCTTTTTACCGAGCACCAAAAAATATGAAAAACTAGATTTACTCCAAAATAAATTGTTCTTGGTAGGCAATGGAACTTCATCATTAAAAAAGACCACTAGTGCCAAAGAACTCTTTAAAGATTTGCCATTAATTTTCAGGGAAAAAGGATCTGGAACAAGACAGGCCATGGAATTGTTTTTAGAAAAGAATAATATCCCTTTTTTGAAGAAAATGGAATTAACTTCTAACGAGGCAGTTAAACAATCTTTAATAGCCGGCTTAGGGTACTCTATTATGCCTTTAATTGGCATTAGAAATGAATTACAAAAGAAGAAGTTACAAATTATCGCGACTAAAGGACTTCCTATCAAATCCACCTGGAGTTTAATCTGGCTTAAGGGTAAAAAGCTATCTCCAGCTGCTACTGCTTTTTTAGAGTATTTGAAAAAAGAAAAATCCAATATTGTAGAAGACCATTTCGGTTGGAATGAAAAATATTAATATTTCTCTTTTTTCTTGAATCTATTGCAGAAGATAATGCTGCAATAAAAAAGTGGCCACGCCAACTGTAAAGCCAATGAATGCAATCCAGCTAACTTTTTTAAGGTACCAGAAAAAATCAATCTTTTCAATCCCCATTACTGCCACTCCTCCTGCAGAGCCTATAATTAAACAAGAACCGCCAGTGCCTGCTGTGAATGCCAATAATTCCCAGAAATAATGATCCTGAGGATATTCATTTAAGCTGTACATGCTTTGCAATGCTGCTACCAAGGGTACATTATCAAAAACAGCAGACAGCAGGCCAATAGAAATAGCCACCAAATTTATATTTCCAAAGTTTTCATTTAAATAACTTGCCATTTTGGGAAGAATACCGGTTACTTCCAAAGAGGAGATACTCAATAAGATCCCAAAAAAGAATAGAATACTAGGCGTATCAATTTTTCTAAGCGCTTGACTTACTGAAAAATTGTCTTTTTCTACTTCTTCCTTTTTTTGATGAATTAATTCTGTAGCAGTCCATAGGATACCTAAACATAATAACATGCCCATATAGGGCGGCAAGTGGGTAATGGTTTTAAATATTGGAACAAATAATAAACAGCCAATACCAATATAAAAAATGAGATTCCTTTCAAAAGCAGTTGAGTTGAGCAGATTTTTGTCCAATGTATTATCAGATTTTAGTATAATCTGCCCCTTTATCATATGGTTTACAATCAAAGTGGGCACTACCATGCTTGCTACACTTGCCAGGAAGGTTTGTTTCATAATATTCAATGCCGTTATTTGTCCCCCAATCCACAACATAGTAGTAGTTACATCACCTATAGGACTCCAAGCACCACCTGCATTAGAGGAAATAATAACTAAGCCCAAGAGTAGCCATTTTGTTTTTTTATCTTCTATCAGCTTGCTGAGGATAGAAATCATAACAATGGTGGTGGTTAAATTATCTAAAACTGCAGATAAGAAAAAAGTGATTAAGGAAATAAGCCAAATCAACTTTGTCTTATTTGTTGTTTTAATGAGCTCTGAAATATTTTGAAAACCATCATGCGCGTCAATGATCTCAACAATGGTCATAGCGCCAAGTAAAAAGAAAATAATTTCACTAATGGAGCTTAAATGATGAGAAAGTTGTTCAATAATTTCTTCTTTATTTGCCGCGTTTACAATGATTAGGGTCCAGCAAAGTACAGCTGTAATTAAGGCCGTGGCCGATTTGTTTACTTTTAGGCTATGTTCAAGTGTTATGGCCAAATACCCCAAAACAAATAGGGTGATTAAAACTGTTATCATGCTATGCCTTGTTTAATTTCAAAGGTAAGGGTTGAATATTTGTTACAACAATCATTTAATTGATTTAAAATGAAATGATAATAAACTTTTGCCCCTTATAATTTGATAAATTTAGTTTATTATCTCGTTAATTGATTTCTAATAAAAATTGAAACAAATTAGTTTCTGTAGGTATGTTTAATTTCTTTCTTAATCTGTAACGACTTATTTCAACCCCCCTCACAGAGATACTCATCAGCTGCGCAATTTCCTTAGATGACAAGTTCATTCGTAAATAGGCACATAGTTTTAGTTCATGCGCTTTAAGTGTTGGAAATTTTTCACTTAGTTTTATTAGAAAGTCGCCATGTACATTATTGAAGTGTATGGAAAATTGCTCCCATTCATCATTTAACTTTTCCTCTTCTGCTAAGCTTCTTAATAGTTTTTTTAATTCTTGAGAATCTAGCGTTTCCTTTTCATTTTTATTTAAATTCTTTAAGGTGTCTTTTATTTTTAATATAAATTCTTTCTTTTGAACTAAATTCATTGCGGAGGAAGCTAGTTCTGTATTTTTATATTCAATCTCGGTTTCTAATTTTTCATTTTTTATTTGAATTAATTTTTTTTCAGTTTTTTCTAGTTCAATTTGGTGTTTTAATTCAAGTTCTTTTTGTTGTTCCTTATATCTTTTCTTATATCTAGCTGCCTGTAATTTATAAAGTATATATAAGATAAAAAAGATAAGAATAGTGTATAAACTTATTGACCAGAAATTAAAATACCATGGAGGTAACACTTCAAATCTATAACTTGATATTCCGGACTCATTTTTTAGATTACTCCTAACTTTAACTTCAAAAACGTAATTTCCGGGAGGGATATTGGTGTAATCTTTCTCATTTCTCTTTCCCCATTCAGACCATTTTTTATCAAATCCTTTTAATCTATAACTATATTCTAGATTTATTTGCTGTTCAAATTGTGGTGAAATATATTCAAAATGAAAAGAATTAAATTTGTATTTTACTTTTGGAATGACAATGTTTTCTTCGTTTTGCTCATCATTTATATTTCCATTATATCCGCCAAATAATACACTGTCTGAATCCCCTTTTATCTTAACACTTCTAATAAATAACTTTAAAGGACTAATATTGTCTTTGTATTTTTCATAATTTATTTGGTAAAATCCCTTTTGGCCACCAATAAATGTATTGTACTTGTCAAAAGAATAAATGTTTTCAAATCCACTTAAAATATTTCCGTTTAATTCTGGAATATATATGATTTCAGGCTTTTCGCCACTAAAATCAATTACCCCTAAATTTTTATTTTCTACGAACCATATATTACCTTGAACATCTTCTTTTAAATACCGTATACTTCTATCTCCGTATATATTTTTAAAACTCAAAGACATCTCAAATCTATCCTTAAGGTTGTTATACTCATAAATTCCTTTTTCAGTAGCTATAAGTACCTTATTTTTAATTTTATACAAATGGTTGTTCAAGGTCGATGGAAGGCCATGCTTACTAGTGTATAGTTTTGTACTTGAGTCCAGTAAATTTATTTTATAAACTCCTCGATAGGGATGAGAAACCCATATATTTCTTTTTGCATCAATTGCTAAAAATCTAGCTGAACCAGAAAAGCTTTTAATCTTTCCTAAATCTTCTAGGACATTTCCATTTTGTTTAAAAAGTTTAACTTGCTCATAGGTTCCTGTTGCTATAATGTCTTGCTGCAATGTGTTTTTAAATGCTTCGAAAATCCAATATCCACTTATTTTATCTTTAATACTTACCTTGTGATCTTCAATTTTATATAAACCATCTTCTTTACCTGCAAATAGTTGATTATTTAATATACCTAATTTCCAAGTTTGACCTTCTGATATATTTACCAAATTATTTTTTAGATAACTCAAGTCCCTTTTCTTTTCAAAAGGTAGTTCAAATATTCCATTTGATGTTGCAAAATACATTTGATTATTATGAACCTCAACACTATATCCCGCACCATCCCTAAATGCATCTGGGTTTATATTTTTAATTGCGCTATTAAATGGAATAAATCCAATTCCATTATTTAATCCTACCCATATATTTTTTGTATTATCAATATACACACATCTAACGTTATTGTTTTGCAAGCCTTCTTGTTTTGTAAATTTCTCTACAACTTCGCCAAACTCATTAAATACGTAAGCGCCATTATTATAAGTGCCTAATATATAATTGGATGCATCTATTTTTTCAATACTGGTGAAATGTTGTTTATTCTCTACGCCTTTTATACTTAAAGGAATAAGACCTTCTTCACTAAGTTGGTAAATTCCATTTTTAGAAGTAGTTATAATACTATTTCCTTGTTTGTAATCAGATATAGATGTTATGTAAAAATCATTTGGCAGTTCTTTTTTCCCAATTAGTATTTCCCAATTTCCTCCCTTGTAAATCATAATACCTCTATCTTGGTCATGTGCAATTACCTTATTTTGAAATTTTCCCAAGAAAAACCAATTTGAGCTAGGTAGGTAAACCTTTATTTTGCCTTTACTTAATTTAAATATCCTTGAAATAGATCTAAAAAAAACTTCCTCCCCAATTGTCACTATATTCCATATGTCAGCAAATTTCTGATCTGATTCATCTAGTAAGTTTTTTAGACTATAGAAACTTAACCGGCCATTTATATCTGGGCTTAAATATCCCATTTCATCCTGTCCCCCTACATAAATTTTATCCAATCCTAATCCTATTGACCACACAATGGTCTTGTTGGGAAGTGGATAAAGGCTCCAATAATTGCCGTCAAAACTTAAAACACCCTCATTATTTGCGAAATATAACCTCCCTGCTTTATCCTGTTTAATTTGCCAGTTTTGGGTTCCGGCATTGTATTTTTTCTTTTCATAATTACTAATTTCTCTCTGCCCCAGGTAGGGTTGAGCAATACTTTTTTCAGAAATCAGCACCAATATGATTAAAATAAGTTTTTTCATGAGTTACATCTTAATGTGTAAAAAGTACATAATAATTTGAAGTAGTTGTGATGTAGTAAATTTTAATTAAATATACGATTTTCTCATTTATGTAGTAGTAGTGATGTAGTTCCTTTTTGTATTGTTGAGAAAGTACTTCTTAGCTTTACTGAGCGATTGTTTAATCTAAAATGACTACATCTGTTTAACTATTTTACTAATATATCCTAGGAATTATTACACATAATACTGCCTAGATAAACAAGAGGTATTCATTTTTTATTTTTTTAAAAAAAACCATTTTTTAACCATTAATTAAAGTGTTTATGAAATTAAAACTAAGGTTTTTGATTACTACAGCCTTCACTTTATGTCTATTTGCTGGAGCTTTTGCTCAAGCATTTCAAGTGACTGGGAAAGTAACCAATAAATCCAACGGAGAAAAGCTAGCAGGTGCTAATGTATTAGTTAAAGGAACTAATATTGCCACCCTTACCGATGCAAACGGTCAATTTACCGTTAATGTGCCTATTAAGGGAGCAACCTTGGTTGTAAGTTATGTTGGTATGACCAACACCAGTAAAACAGTAAATAAGGCTGGAGTGACCAATTTTGAACTTACTGAATTGCCTGAAAATAGCTTAAATGATGTTGTTGTAGTTGGTTATGGAACCCAGAAAATTACAAAAGTATCCGGGGCTATTTCAACAATAAAAAGTGCTGATATAGAAAAAGTAAACGCCGTAAGAACAGAAGAAGCACTCCAAGGGCGAGCTTCGGGGGTGAGTGTTATACAAAGTGGATCTCCCGGTTCAAAACCAACTGTATTAATTAGAGGTATTCCTTCATTTACAGGAACAGACCCTACCGTAATTGTTGATGGAGTTCAACAGTCTTTAGTAGACTTAAATTCAATCAATCCAAATGATATTGAAAGTATCAATGTGTTAAAAGATGCTGCAACCACTGCAATTTACGGAGTTAGAGGGGGTAATGGAGTAATTGTGGTTACTACAAAGTCAGGAAAAAGAAATCAAAAAACTGAATATAGTTTTAGTAGCAACTATGGAGTTCAGCAAGTTATGAACAAAATAGGTGTTTTAAATGCAAGTGAATACGCAGCCATGTTGAATGAAGCAAGTGTAACTTCAGGGGGTAATCCAATTTTTTCAAATCTAACAAATATTGGCGTAGGCACGAATTGGCAAAATCAAGTTTTTAAAGACGCTCCACAACAAACATATAATCTTACTGCAAAGGGAGGTTCTGAAAAGGTTTCCTATTTGTTAAGTGCAGGGATGCTTAAGCAAGGGGGAATTGTTGGAGGAGAAGATAAGTCAAACTTCAATAGGTCTAATTTTACAGCTAATTTAAGTTTTGACCTTTCACCTAAACTAAAGTTTATTGTAAATACGAGTGCTTTAATCTTAGATTCAAAAGGAATTTTTGAGAATTCATTTAATAGTGTTTTGGGGAGCGCTTTGAATTTTGACCCAACTGCCCCTATATTAAATACAAGAAATAGTGCAAGTAAATATGGCTTTAGTGATTTATTATTATCTGAGATATACAATCCACTTACCATTTTAGAAAATACATACAACAAAAACGAGGGTGTTAAACTGTATGGTAAATTTGAACTTCAATATGATTTAACAAAAGCATTAAAATTCACTTCTCGTTTTGGATATACCAAGTATGATGGTAATGCTAAGTCTTTTACCCCTCTGGTATATTATGGTACTAATAATGTTGATAATTCAATGAATGCCGATGGGTCTGCAGTATTGGGTAAACACAATAGAGTTTCACATGAAAAAACAAGTAATTTCAATTATACTTTTGAGAATTACTTTAATTACAACTTTAATATAAAAAGCAGCCACCATTTTGAAACTATTGCTGGTATGGCTGCTTCTAAAATTACAGGTAATGCTGCTGGTGCAACGCGTCAGGATGTGCCATTTAATTCATGGGAATTTGCTGACTTTACAGCAGCTACTGGTGCAAACAATGCGAATAACACAGATGCCCTAGCGGGATATTATTACGAATACTTTAGACGTAATCTTTCCTATTTTAGCAGATTAAATTACGATTTTGAAGATAAATATTTAGCATCATTCTCTGCAAGAAGAGATGGATCTATTGCTTTTGGAAAGGAAAATCAATTTGGTAATTTTTACTCAACATCTTTGGGCTGGGTAGTTTCAAAAGAGAAATTTTTTAAAATTAATTCAATAAATTTTTTAAAAATTAGAGCAAGTTATGGTTCTACTGGTAATGAAAATGTAAATCCTCAATATACCGGAATCGTTACAGGTGGCCCAAGCTATGGTCCAACTGCAAATAGCAACGGGTATAGTTTTGGTGAAGTTTTCTATGCTGGATCTACTATTGGATCAGCAGCTAACAATGCTTTAAGATGGGAAAAGCAAATACAAACCAATATTGGTTTTGACATGAACTTTTTTGATAATCACTTTGGTCTAACGGCTGATTATTTCGAGAAGACTGTTGATGGCTTATTGTTTACGCCATCTGCATCCCTTTATTTAGGTACTGTTCCTATTCCTCAAGCTAACATAGGAACAACTAGAAGTTCTGGTTATGATATGACGTTAACGTATCGTAATGCACCTACTAGAAAGGTAAAAATCAATACATCATTAACTTTCACTACATCTAATAATTTAGTAACTGCCACCAATTCTGATGGTACTGCAAAAATATTTGGTGGGTATTATTTTAATGGACAATCTCAGTCGGTTACTGTTTTTGAGAAAGGTTTTACACCTGGCTATTTCTTTGGTTTCAAAACTAATGGTTTATTCCAAAATGCGGCCGAAATCGCTGCTTCTCCAACACAAGCAAATGCTCAGCCTGGTGATATAAAATTTGTTGATATTAATAAGGATGGAAAAATTGACGCAAATGATAAAACTAAAATAGGTGACCCATTTGCTAAATTTACTTTAGGTTGGAATTTAAATCTTGAAATTGGTCAATTTGACTTTACATCTTTTGTTTATGCTTCTGTGGGCAATGATATTTACAGAGCCTTCGAAAGAAATGCAAACTATACTAACAAGCCTCGTGAAGTATTGGGTAGATGGACTGGCGAAAACAGTACCAATGATGCTCGCTTCCCAAGATATTCTTTTGTTGACAATAATAATAATGCAAGAGTTTCTGACAGATATGTGGAAGATGGCTCTTTTGTTAAAATAAAGAATCTACAATTAGGCTATACTTTACCAGCTAGTTTCATGAAAAAAGGCATTAACAAAATGCGTTTATATGTTCAAGTTAAAAATGCATTCACTTTTACCAAGTATACCGGATATGATCCTGAAATTCCTGGAGGAATATTAGAGACAGGGGTAGATAGAGGTGCATATCCTCAACCAAGAACTTTTGCCATTGGCCTTGATATTAAATTTTAAATCTTCCTTAAATGAAAATTAATATGAAAAAATATTTACAAATGTTATTTATGCTGGCTTTGATAGGTTCTCTGGAAGCCTGCACAAAATTTGTGGATTATAATCCCCGCGAAGATTATAAAATCACAGATAAAGATTATCTAATTTCTGAAGCGGACTACCGTACAATGCAAATTAGTTGTTACACTCCATTACAATGGATGAACCAAGTTGTACCTATTGGGGATATCGCTTCTGATAATTCAGTAGCAGGTGGGGAAAATGCATCTGACGTATTGCCCCTTCAACAAATTGATGATTTTTCAACAACCCCTATCAATAGTCAATTAACAGAAATATGGCAATCTGCTTTTGAAGGTATCAATAGAACAAATTACATGATTCAATATAAAGCCTCTAATTCAGCAGGAACAACTGTTGATTTTGCAGGAAAAGATGCTTTGTATGGAGAAGTATACTTTCTTAGAGCATACTATTATTTCACATTAGTAAAAATGTTTGGAGATGTTCCTTTATTTATTGATAAAAGATTGACGCTAACTGATTCAAAAACCTTGAAGCGTTCTCCAAAAGCAGACGTCTATAAACAAATTGAGACCGATTTGGCTGCTTCAATTGCTGTTTTACCTCCTACTCAGTTGCAAAAAGGACGTATCACTAAATATGCTGCTCAAGCACTTCTTGGTAAAGTGTTTTTGTATCAAAATAAATTTGATGCGGCAGCAGCCATGTTGGACAATGTAATTAATTCCAATGCTTTTAGTTTAGTGCAAAATTTTGGCAACATCTTTTTATTGAGTGGAGAAAATGGTCCAGAATCTGTATTCGAAATCCAATATTCCAATTCTTCTCCATATTACAACTGGGGAGGAGTGACTCGAGGTCAAGGAAATTATGCAGTACAGCAATGTGGAATTAGAGGATTGTCTGGATCTGCAGATATGCCATACGCACCAGGTTGGAGTACCAATTTGCCTACTCAAAATTTAGCAAGTGCTTATACTGCTGGAGATCAAAGAAAAAATGTAACTGTTTTAGATATAGAAGCATATAAAACTGCGAACCCTCAGTTTAATGTTTCTTATCAAGTTGCTCCTTATAAAAATACGGGTCTTTATAATCAAAAGTATTTACCAAGAAAAGGGCAAACTTCTGGACAAGTTGAATTAAACTATCTAAATAATTACAGAACGATTCGATATGCGGATGTATTACTAATGGCAGCTGAAGCAAATGTAAAAGCAACTGCACCAAATGAAACAAAGGCAAAAACTTACTTGAACTTAGTAAGACGCCGAGCATTTCAAGACAATCTTCATGATATCACATCAACTGGAACTACTTTATATGAAGCTATTTTAAATGAAAGAAGATTAGAGTTAGCTATGGAAGGGGAAAGATTTTTTGACTTAGTGAGAACTGGAAAAGCATCTTTAGTGCTTGGCTCGGCTTTCAAAACAAATCAACATGAAATATTCCCAATACCTCAGGCTGAAATTGATATTTCAGGCTGGACGCAAAATAATGGGTATTAAAAACTTAAAAATAACTGATAATGAAAAATTTAAAATATCTTATACTTATTTGTACATCGCTAACACTACTCAATAGTTGTAAGAAGGATATATATGATGATTTATCCTTCATAAATAGCGCAACAGCACCAGCTAAATTATCTGCATTGTATAATATCACTCAAGATAATTCAGGATTGGTAACTATCACTCCTATGGGTGAAGGAGCGTCTTCTTTTGATGTTTATTATGGAGACAGCACTGTGAATCCAGTAAAGGTACTTGCTGGTAAAAGTACACAACATGTTTACAAAGAGGGGTTATATAAAGTGAAAATTGTTGGATATGGACTTACGGGTAAAATGACAGAAAATATACAAGATTTGACTGTTTCCTTTAAGGCACCAGAAAATTTAAAAGTTACTTTACAGCAAAATGGCTTGAATTTAGTTGTAGGAGCAAGTGCAGATTTTGAAACTTTCTTCAAAGTTTACTTTGGCGATTCAACAAATGCAAATCCAGTTCCTTTTAAATCATTTATAGAAGGTCAAACTGTATCTCATGATTATGCAAGAGCAGGCACCTATATTGTAAAAGTAATTGCCTTGTCAGGAGGTGCTGCAACTACAGTTCGCAATGACACCATCAAAGTGGGTAGACAAATTGATTTGCCAATTGGCTTTGATGATCCAAATTACGACTACACAATGACTGATTTTGGAGGCAACGTTTCTAGTTTATCAACTGACCCAGTGGTTAGCAGCAATAAAGTGATGAAAGTGGAAAAAAATGTAGGTGCTGAATTTTGGGCAGGAACTACCATTGGAACTTCGTTAGGTTTTGCAAATAAAATTGCATTAGCAGCAAATAGGTCAAAAATCAGTGTTAAAGTATACTCTCCTGCTGCAGGATATTTGGTTAGGTTAAAAATAGAAGATCACAATGATCCTAGTAAATCAGTAGAAACCGATGCAGTTACAACCGTTGCAAACACCTGGGAGACCTTAGAATTTAATTTTAGCAATCCAGCTACTGGCACGTCGGCTCCCAACTATAATTATAATTATGATAAAGCATCCATCTTCTTTGACTTTGGAAATGGAAATACATGGGGACCAACCAATAACTTAAAGAAGACATTTTATTTTGATGATGTAGTATTAATGCCTTCAGTAATTATAATGAATCAAATTAACTTACCAGTAACATTTGATGCTAATAATGTAATTTATACGGTAACAGATTTTGGGGATAATGTTACAACTAATGCTGTGGATCCATTGAATGCAAATAACAATGTTAAAAAAACGGTTAAGCCAAATGGAGCTCAAACTTGGGCTGGAACTACAATAGGAACCGCTGCTGGATTTTCTTCAGCTATTCCATTAACTGCAAGTGCAACAAAAATGGCAGTTGATGTATATTCTCCTGCTGCTGGTATCCCAGTTAGGTTAAAAATAGAGGATCATAATAACAGCGGCCGTTCCGTAGAGGCAGAAGTAAATACTTCAACTGCGAATGGATGGGAAACTTTAGTTTTTGATTTTAGCAACCAAGTAAATGGTACAGCTGCTTTAAACTTAAGTTATACTTATGACAAAGCCTCTATTTTCTTTGATTTTGGAAATCCTGGTTCTGGAAAAATATTTTATTGGGACAATGTTGTTTTCGGTGATCCAAATCAAACTTCCGTTTTAGGTATCCCTTTAAACTTTGAATCTAGCTTAATTACGTATTCATTTACGGACTTTAGTGGTGCTACTGCAACTGTAGTAAACAATCCATTTAGGACTGGAATCAATACAAGTGCTAAAACTGGAAAAATGGTAAAAGGTGCTGGAGATCCATGGGCAGGAAGTTATATCACTTTGCCAAATCCAATTGACTTTTCAGTTAAAAAGACTTTTAAGGTTAAAGTATATTCACCAAGAGTTGGCGCTAAACTTTTATTAAAAGTTGAAAATTTGCTAGATGGAAATATTAGTTTTGATAAAGAAGTGTTAACTACAAAAGCAAATGAGTGGGAAGAGTTGACTTTTGATTATTCTACCATTAATACTACTAGAAATTATCATAAAGTTGTATTAATATTTGATTTAGGTACCACAGGTGATGGATCTGCAAATTATACCTATTACTTTGATGACATCAAACTTTATTAACGAATAACACAATAAGTTATGAAAAATACGTTCAAAATATTTAGCTTATACAGCATTTTAATAATCCTAGGATTAACAAGCTGTCAAAAAGAAGAGTACAAATTTGGTAGTATGAAAACACCTACTGATTTAGTGCTAACTACAACAATAGCTGGTGTTGATAATGCCAATCCAACTGGAAATGGAACTGGTCAAGTGGCTATAAATATAAAAGCTACCGATGCTATCACCTACAAGATTGACTTTGGTGATGGTAATACACAAATGGTACCATCTGGCGTTGTAAATTATAAATATACCAGTCCTGGTACTAGTGATTACAACATCACTGTTACGGCTATAGGTACCGGAGGTGTTACCTCTGTAATTAGTAAAACAGTAAAAGTATATGTAGCCTTTAATCTTCCTACTGATATTTTGCAAAATATTACAGGTGGGTCTTCTAAAATATGGATCTGCGACAAAAACGCAGATGGCCATTTTGGGGTAGGACCAAATGATGCTTTTGCACCTATTTGGTATGGAGCTGGCCCAAATTCAAGAGCGTCTGATGGCTTTTATGACGATGAAATTACTTTTAGTAAAGATGCCAACAATAACGTTTTTATGAATTTAGATAATAAAGGAGCAACATTCGTTTTAGGGGCGGCTCTTTCTTATTATGGATTGACAGGTGCTGAGGGACAATTCCCAATTGCAAACCAAGGAGTTAAAAGGTTGTCATTTATGAACGCAACCTCTGCAAGCACTTCAGCAAATTCAACAAGAATTCAATTTATGGTTCCTGGGAATGGCTTAGTGATGATTGGCATGGGTAGTGCTACCTATGAGATTTTATCATTAACAGCAACAACAATGACTTTAAGAACCATTGCCGCAGATGGTAATTCTTGGTACCAAAAGTTAAAAGTAAAATAAGTAGTTGAATGAAGTATGCCTTTTATTTTTTATTAAGTATTTCATTAATGGCAGGTTGCAGTAAAGGAGGTGATGGTGGAACTGCTGTGGATTTAATTCCAACAGATTTAACCGTCACCTTCACTGTGGCTAATGATAACTCAGGTAATGTAAACTTTACATCTATTGCAAAGAATGCAACTAGTTATGAATATGATTTTGGCAATGGACAATATCAAAATTCAACAACTGGTATATTAACTTATAAATATGCTACTTCCGGTAATTATACTGTTAATGTAAAAGCCAAGGGGGCCAATGGAAAGTTTATATCCAACACTACGCAAGTGTCAGTTAACGTTGGTATGTCTTTAGTATGGTTTGACGAGTTTAACACTCCGGGCATTCCTGATCCCGCAAAATGGGGTTATGATATTGGCGCTGGTGGATGGGGCAACAATGAACTACAATATTATACTAACAGAACAGACAATGTTACTGTTTCTAATGGAACATTAAAAATAATTGCAAAAAAGGAAGCGTATTCGGGAAGTAATTATACATCTGCTCGTTTGCTCACTAAAGGTAAATTCTCATTTCAGTATGGCAAAGTAGAGGTCTCTGCTAAACTTCCAGCTGGGGCTGGTTCCTGGCCAGCTATCTGGATGTTAGGAGACAATTTTACCACAGTTGGATGGCCTGCTTGCGGTGAAATTGATATAATGGAACAAAAAGGAGTTGACATGAATCGGATTTACAATACCCTTCATTATACTGGACGTTCAGGAGGAGGGGGAGTTGGTACTTCTTATTTAATCAACAATGTTACGACCGAGTTCCATAAATATGGATTAATTTGGAATAGCACAAGTTTGCAATTTCTAGTGGACGATGTAGTCTATTATACTTTTGCAAATACAACTGGGTTGCCATTTAATCAAAACTTCTTTTTGATCTTAAATATGGCAATGGGTGGTAATTTTGCAGGTAATATTGATCCCTCGTTTAACACAGCTTTAATGGAAGTAGATTATGTTAGAGTTTATCAATAATTAAATCTTTTTTTGATTAATCATAAAAATATATAAATGCGATTTAGGAATTTAATACAGATAGGTTATGTTTTTATAATTACTATTTTCATATCCCATAATTTAGTAGCTCAAAAATATAGTAAACTAATATTTCAAGACGACTTTAATTATACTAAAATTGACAGACAAAAATGGAATATTGTAGAAACAGGAGATCATTTTAATGATGAATTACAAGCATATATTGACTCCAATAATACCCTTTATTTAGAAAAGGGTTATTTAGTGATAAGGCCTCAATTTTCACCGGGCTTTATTACAAAAGATGGTAAATCCTTTGATTTTACTTCTGCAAGAATAAATACCAAGAATAAATTTGATTTTACATATGGTAAAGCGGAAGCTAGAATTAAATTATCTAAAGGGGATGGATTATGGCCGGCCTGGTGGTTGTTGGGAAATGAAACATGGCCTTTGACGGGAGAAATAGATATTATGGAAAACATTGGCGAATCGGATTGGGCAAATGCTGCAGTTCATGGACCTGGATATAGTGGCGAAACTCCATTTGTAAATAGAAAATATTTCCCAAGCAACAATGCAGTAACAGATTGGCATATTTATGCAGTTGAGTGGTCACCAACTGAATTAATTTTCAAATATGACAACGAGATAATTTTTAGAGTAACAAAGAAAATGGTTAGTCATTATGGAAACTGGGTATTTGATTCCCCTAAGCATTTAATATTAAATTTTGCTGTGGGAGGTATATTTCCAGTAAAAATCAATGGCATTAAAGGCAATGGACAAAGGTATGGGTTGCCAGAAAGTACTGCTGAATTGATAAAAACCAATCAGGTTAAGATGTTAGTAGACTGGGTTAAAGTATATCAATAAATAAATATTGATATACTTTTTCAAATTGCTAGAATGATTAAGCCTTGTTTAATTTCGATTTTAACAAGTCATAATGATGTTGTGAGTGAAAAGAAGTGAAAATAGCCAACTCTCTTAAACTCACTTTTCCCAAAATAGGATGGGGTAGGCAATAATTATCCAGTTCAAAATCGGTATGGCTATTAATGATTTCCATGAACTTGGCATTGAGGGAATGGTGTTTCTCTAGCAAAATATTTTTGTCTTTATATAAGACCGGTTTTGGAATGTACAAGCCAGGTGCTTTTGCCCCACCAGCCAATGCGTTTTTGTATAAGGTTTGAAGTTGTTCAAAAGTTCTTGGCGCTTGTTTGTGTTGGCCATAGGCAAGTCGCAATAGTATTTTGGGAAGGGTAAATCCAATATTTACAATCTTTAATACCTTAATTAAATGCACTAAATCCTGCCCCGCAGACCATTTATGATTGGGGTTTAATTCAAACTCATTACTATCCAAAGAGGAGACTAGTTCATTAAATTGATTCACAGCATTGTGCAAGGCGGAAGTGATACTTGATTTTTGGTTCATATAAATATCCATTGAAGTTTAAGAACGCAACTAGGCATAAATGTAGGATAATTTTTTGATCATTTATGGCTTCTTTAGTATGCTCCAATATGCGATTTATATTTCGAATTCAAAATGGGTTGTAATTTATTGCTAGGAAGTATGTGGAGCTAATTATAATTTTGGTTGGTCTTGTTAATTATGGGTAAATTACATGTATTCAACCCCTCGCTTATGAAAGCATGCATCCAACTTGGCTGTTTATTTATTTTAGTGCTAAATCTGAATTGTGTTTATGGGCAAAGCACTGCAGATACTGCGTATACATTGAAGGAAGCTACAGTAAAGAAGAAATTAGCTTCACCGGTTACCATTGTAAATGATAGATATGTAATTAGAGGCATGTTTAGAAATATGGTCAATGTGCGTGTATTGAATTATATTGATAATCCTCCTCCCAATATTGTAATGCCCATTATGGAATATTTAAGAGGCAAGATTGCAGGCTTATACATTGAAAAAGGAATGAATGGTAATTATGTTTTGTCTATGAGCAGAGTGAATTCCATGACCGATGACGGGGGTGTTAAATTATATGTTGATGAACAATTGTCTGATCCTGATTTTTTATATGACTTGTATCCAAAGGATATTGCCTTGGTAAAATATTTTCCACCTGGTGGTTCGTTGACTACGGGTGGTGCGGCTTCTTCTGCAACTTTGGCCCTATATACAAGAAAAGGCGACGACATTTATTATTATGATAACAACGAAATGAAGAGAGGAGACGTTAAAAAAGTAGTTGATTCCTTGAAAAGAGTGCAATAACTGAGCCAACGAACCCTTATTTTTGCGTCATAATTATTTGCCTTGTCACCTATTTTTTTAGTTACGCCCCCCTTTACCCAGCTGAATACTCCGTATCCGGCCACAGCATACTTAAAAGGCTTTTTCAATACTAAAAATATACCTACTGTTCAAGCAGATCTTGGCATAGAAGTGACCCTCTCCCTTTTTTCTAAAGAAGGCTTGGAAAAATTGTTTCAAAGGGTTCAAGAAAAGCAACAGGATCCTACTCATTTGGAGCTTTCGGAAAATAGCCATCGCATTTTAAACTTAAGATCGGAATACATTAAGACCATTGACAATGTGATACTTTTTTTGCAAGGAAGGTCTAATACTTTAGCGCACACCATTTGTACCAGACAGTTTTTACCTGAAGCAAATAGATTTCAACAAATAGATGATTTAAAATGGGCTTTTGGTAGCATGGGTAAAATAGATATGGCTAAGCATCTTGCCACTATGTATTTAGAAGACTTAAGTGATTTTATACAAGAAAATGTAGACCCTCATTTTGGATTTAGTCGTTATGCAGAAAGTTTAGGAAGGTCCGCTAATTCTTTTGATGAATTGTATCAGGCTTTACAAGAGCCGCATACGTATTTAGATGAAATTTTAATTTCCATTTTTTCAAAACATATACAAACCATTCAACCCAAGCTGGTTTGTTTGTCGGTTCCTTTTCCAGGCAATTTGTATACTTCCCTTCGCTGCGGTCAATGGATTAAACAACATTATCCGCATATTAAGGTAGCCATGGGCGGAGGATTTGCCAATACAGAATTAAGGTCCTTAAGTGATCCGCGTGTATTTGAATTTTATGATTTTATTACCCTGGATGACGGAGAAGCTCCTTTAGAAATACTCATTCAACATATTGATGGCAAGCTGGAACAACATGAATTGAAACGTTGCTATGTTTTATTGAATGGCGTGGTTACTTATATTAACAATGGCAGTAGTTGTGCCGACTATAAGCAATCGCAAGTAGGTACGCCAGACTATGATGGACTTTGGTTGGATAAATATATTTCAGCTATTGAAGTGATTAATCCCATGCACAGTTTGTGGAGTGATGGCCGTTGGAATAAATTAACGATGGCACATGGTTGTTACTGGGGGAAATGTACTTTTTGCGACATCTCTTTAGATTATATTAAAACCTATGAACCCATTGCGGCCAATTTGATTGTGGATAGAATGGAGGAGTTGGTTGCGAAAACGGGAGAGACAGGTTTTCATTTTGTGGACGAAGCCGCGCCCCCTTCTTTAATGAAAGCAGTGGCTATTGAAATTATCAAAAGAAAATTAATTGTGAGTTGGTGGGCCAATGTGCGTTTTGAAAAAAGCTTTACTAGAGATCTTTGTATTTTATTAAAGGCATCGGGATGTATTGCAGTGAGTGGTGGCCTAGAAGTGGCTTCAGATAGATTATTGGAATTAATTAATAAGGGAATTACGGTTGCTCAAGTAGCCAGGGTGAGTAAGCATTTTACAGAGGCGGGCATCATGGTACATGCTTATTTAATGTATGGTTTCCCAACACAAACGGTTCAAGAAACCGTGGACTCTTTGGAAATGGTGAGACAGTTATTTGAAACGGGCGTATTACAGTCTGCTTTTTGGCATTTGTTTACAATGACGGCGCATAGCCCCGTTGGCTTGGAGCCAGAAAAGTACCATGTAAAAAAGTTAAATGAGGAGATAGGAAGTTTTGCCAATAATGATATTCAGCATGTGGATCTTTCTGGTGCCAATCATGAATTATTTGGATTTGGATTAAAGAAAGCCCTACTTAATTATATGCATGGTGCTTGTTTTGAAATGCCTTTGCAAAAATGGTTTGAATTTAAAATTCCTAAAACAAGTATTGCGCCCAATTATATAAGGGAAGCCATTGAGGAGCCGGAATTAACTGCTTCCCAAAATGCTAAGGCCATTTGGATGGGTATTTCCCCAACCACTCAGCTAGTTCAAAAGTCAAAGAAGGGCGTGAAGTGGGAGGAAATGCAATTTACTTTCCAAACCAATAAGCAATCTTTTCAAATAAGTATAGAACCCACGAAAGGAGCCTGGTTACTTCAATTGTTAAATACATTGCATATTGAAAACGAGCAGCCAATGACCTATGCACAAATCAAACAAGATTATACCAATGCTGGCTTAGAAGGTTTTGAATTATTTTGGGACAACAAACCTATTACTAGTTTATACAAAGCGGGTCTATTGCTTGTGTAAATCATTTTAATCCCCGTTTTGTAATGCTGCTCAATTTTAGCTACTTTTATCACTTAAATATTCATTATGGGATTTGCAATTAATAAAAAAGTAGCGGACAAAAAAACCGCCGCCACCACCAAGACCACTCCTCAAGCCGGAGGTAGTTCAAAATTTATCGCTAAAGCCAATACCAAATCAAGTGGCGGTGCGAATAAAAAACCAATCAAAACCGGAGGTTCGAGAGGAAGCTAAACTAACAAAATTTGGTTTTACATAAAAAAAGGAGATTATTTCATGAAATAATCTCCTTTTTTTATGTAACAAAGACACTCAATATATAAATATAAAATTATTTTATATTTATAATATATTATATAAATATTTGTATAATTCAAAAACAATTGATTATTAAGTAGTTATAGTAAATATTTTCTTTTGTTGAACTTAGATTCAGTAAAAATTGTAATTTTTTACTCAAAAATGTTAAAGATTTCTTAACTTGTTGTTAGATTTTTTAAATTAAATACTTAATAATGAGAAAACTTTCAGTATTTCTTATTGCACTTTTTGTAACACTAAGTGCCATAGGTCAAACAAAAAATGTAACTGGACGAGTTACAGATGAGCAAGGCAAGGGACTGCCTGCTGCTACAATCAAAGTTGTCGGTGCCAAAACCGGTACAACAGCAAGTGATGATGGTTCTTTTAAGATTCAACTTAATGCTAATGAAACCTTAGAAGTTAGTTCTATTGGTTTTATAACTGCAAGAGTTAAGGTAGGCAATGCGCCAACTTTAACTATTCAATTAAAGAAAGACGAGAGTCAAACTTTAAATGAAGTAGTTGTTTCTGGAGCCTATAACACTAAGCGAACTGCTAGAGGTGTTTCTTACAATGCCCAAGTAATTAGCCAAGATCAATTGAACGTTGTTAGACAAGGGAACTTGAACAATGCAATTGCTGGTAAAGTTGCTGGTGCTCAGGTAAGAAGCCAATCTGCTGCTGCCTTGGGTAGAAATACCTCAATTAGATTAAGAGGTGATGGCGGTTTAGGCGGTGGAGATGGTGTTATCTATGTAGTTGATGGTACAATCTTGCCAAATGCAGATGACATCAACTTAGATGACATTGAGGATTTAACTGTTCTTCAGGGTCCATCTGCGGCTGCTCAATTTGGTCCTCAAGGAGCTGGTGGTGCAATTGTAATCAGCTTAAAGAAAGCAAAAAAGACTGCCAAAGGCTTTGGTGTTGATGTAAATATTGGTGCTCAAATTGACCAAGTTTCTATCTTACCAAACTATCAAAATTCTTATGCGGGTGGTGGTAATTCAGAATTGGTTAAATATACTTGGAAAGATGGTCAGCCAGTAGAATGGAAAGCATTAGATGGTAAATATTATCATGATTATTCTGATGATGCAAGTTGGGGGCCAAGAATGGTTGGACAGGAATATATTCCTTGGTATGCATGGTATGCAGGCACAAAATATTCTTATAAGACTGCAAAATTAACTCCACAACCAAATAACGCTAAAGAATTCTTCCAAACAGGATTGTTTTTAAATAATTCAGTTTCGGTAAGTAAAGTAACTGATAAAGTGAATATTCGTGTTTCATTTGGTAACATTGATGTAAAAGGATTATTGCCTTCTTCTACTTTAAAGAAAAATACATTCAACGTTAATGGAACTGTTGATATTAGTAATAAATTACAATTTAGTGCAAACATCAACTATATTAACCAAGTTCAAACTGGGGAGATTGATGATGGATATTCTAACCAATCTACTGGTTCATTCAGTCAGTGGTTTCACCGTGATTTGGATATGGGAATCATGAAAGAATTAAGCGGATTAAAAACTGCTGATGGAGTATATGCTAGCTGGAATCACAACAATCCAACTTCGTATGACCCAGCTAATCCAAGAGGAATGTTGGCAGGTAACTACTGGTATAATTTTTATACATATTATAATTTAGTTCAAATTAATAGTCAAAGAGATCGTTTATTCGGCGATGTTTCATTGACTTATAAAGTAAACAATGACTTACGTTTCAAGTTGACTTATCGTAAGCAACAAAATACTACATGGGGCGAGACTAGATATTTCTCTGACTTAGCTATTTCAGGCTTGCAAACATCTGGTAACGCACCTGAAACAAAAGGTTATTATGGCACTTCAACTTCATACTCTAATAGAAGAAATATAGAGTTTACAACTTCTTATTCTAAAAAAGTAAAAGATTTTCAATTTAATGCAAATGCAGGATTTGATTTCTTCCGTGCATTAGCTAAGTCAAATGGCGCTAATACGGTAGATGGTCTTAATGTTCCTAATTTATTTACTACAGCTAACTCAAAAAGTCAGGCATCCATTTCAAATGGCCGTTCTGATGAGAAATACAATGCCGTATTTGGTAGAGGTGATGTAGGATATAAGAACTACTTATTTGCAGACTTCTCTGTTCGTAATGACTGGTTCTCAACTTTACCTCCTAAAGCAAATCAAGTATTATCTAAATCATTTGGTGCGTCTTTTGTATTTACAGATCTAGTTAAAATACCAGGTGTTTCATTTGGTAAAGTGCGTGCATCATGGGGTGAAATTCCACAAGCTTTAGGTACATCAAGTACAAGTTTTGGTGCTTATCGTTATCCTGGTTTCAACTATGGCGTTGGACAATACCAATGGGGAGGCAACTTCTTAATGGGAACACCTGATGGATTAGTTGATTCTGCAATTAGAGGAGCTGTTAAAACACAAAAAGAAATTGGTATTGAATTGCGCTTCTTTAACGGAAGAGCAGGTATCCAAGCTACTTATTGGGATGGAACAGAAAAAGATTTCCCTTACTCTGTTGCAATCAATGGCGCAAGTGGATTTACCTCTAAATTGTTGAATACAGGTCAAATCACTAAAAATGGTATTGAGATCCAGGCATTTGTTAAGCCAATATGGACTAAGAATTTACAATGGCAAGTTAATGCCACTTTTGGTCGATTGTTGAAAAACAAAGTGGATACCATTGCTCCAGGAATTAGCCGTATTGCTATTGAAGGTGCTTGGGGTGCTACTGCTCCTTACATGGTACACCAGGCTGGACAAGATTGGGGCCAAATGTATGGTAATGGTATAAAAAGAATCAACGGAGTACCTGTTCTTAATGCAGATGGTTTTTACGTAAATGATCCAAATGTATACTATGGTAGCGTACTTCCTTTGTACACAGGTGGTGTTCAAAACTCAATTACTTTCTTACAAAATTTCACAGCTAATATTAATATTGACTATCAAGTGGGTGGTAAATTCTTCTCTTTATCTGAAATGTGGGGTAGTTACTCTGGTTTAACAGCACGTACCGCAGCAGCAAATGATAAGGGAGTGCCAATCAGAACTCCAGTAGCTGATGGAGGAGGAGTAAAAGTCGTGGGTGTTGATGAAAGCGGAAATCCAATGACTAAATATGTTGAAGCGCAAGACTACTTCCATAACATTTACTCAAATAAGACATTTGATCCATATGTTTATGATTTGAGTTTTGTTAAGATTCGCGAATTATCTCTTGGGTATAACGTACCAGAAAATATGTTATCAAAAATTAGCAAAAACCTTACTAGAGTTAATTTCTCTTTGGTTGCTCGTAACCCAATATTGCTATACGCAGAAACGGATAGCTTTGATCCTTCAGAAATATCTAATTTATCTGGGGAGACAGGACAATTACCTGGAACTCGTAGCTTTGGTTTTAACTTAAAAATTGGATTCTAAAATCTGAAATTTTAAAAAATTATAAAAATGATTACGAAAAAATACATCACATTACTAGCACTGCCTTTCATTATGATTGCGTCAGGTTGTAGTAAATTGGATGACTTTGGTGATACCAACGTCAATCCAGCTGGAACAAATGAGCCTATATTGGCCGCTTTACTTACAAATGTAGAGTCTGGTTTAGGTGGCTATGCTGCACAAACAAGAGGTGGACTTTATGGCCAATATTTTTCTGAAACGCAGTATTCAGATGCGTCATTGTATTCCCTTCCTCAAATAAATTTTGCAGGCGAATATGCTGGCTCTTTAATGGATTTGCAAAATATCAGAAATGTTAATTCTAGTAAAAATATGTCTGCCGTTGCGAAAATTTTACAACAATACATTTATTGGACATTAACAGACCGTTTTGGTGATTTGCCTTACAGTGAAGCTTTAAATGGAAATCCTACGCCTACTTTTGATAGTCAAGAAACCATCTATAAAGGAATTTTATCAAACTTAAAATCTGCTGTAGATGAATTTGACAACACTTCTTTAATTACTGGTGATATAATCAATGGTGGAGATGTTACAAAATGGAAGCAATTTGCAAACTCACTTAGATTGTTAGTTTCCCTTCGACTTGCCAAAGTTTATACAGCAGCGGATGGATATGCTGCACTTGAGTTCAAAAGTGCTTTAGCACATTCTGCTGGAGTTATTGATGCAAACTCAAAAAATATTGTAATTGCTTATCCAGGTGGAACTTTTAAAAACCCTTGGTTTGCCACCTATGATGGTCGTAAAGACTATGGTGTAAGCAATACCATGATGAGTCAGCTTTCTGCATTTGGTGACACAAGAGTTGGTGCATTTGCAGGTGCTTCTGAAACTGCAGGTTCTACTTCTACTTCCACTATTGGTGTTCCTTATGGAGTTAAGCGTGCAACAGCTGAGGCTTTTACAGCTGCTAATCCAACATGGGCTAGAATACTGCGTGGTAATTTAAGAAATGACAACTCTCCTTTAGTATTAATTGGTGCTGCTCATGTATATCTAGCAAGAGCGCAAGCTGCCGATTTGGGTTGGACAGCAGAATCTATTGCTACTAATTTCCAAGCAGGTGTTAATGCATCATTTACGCAATGGGGTTTAACTGTACCTGCAAGTTCTTATTTTGCTACTACAGGTGTAACTTTAGGCGCTGCCGGCACAAATAAAAAAGCTATTGCAATACAACGCTGGATTGCAGCTTTCCCTGATGGCTTGCAAGGCTGGAGTATATGGAGAGAAACTGGTTTTCCAACATTAACACCAGCAATTGATGCAGTAAATACAGGAGGTCAAATTCCAAGAAGATATACATATGGACAAAACGAATATGCTACTAATCCTGTAAACACAAAAGCTGCAGCAACTGCAATGGGTGGTGACACTCAAGACACTAAATTGTGGTGGGATAAATAATTAATAATTATCTAATTATTAGATATAAAAACATAAAGAATGAAAAATAAATTATTTAATTACATACTACTTGCTTTATTAGCTTCTACAACCCTTGTAGCCTGTGTAAAGCAAGAAGTTGCTCCTTTGGGAGATAAAGGAGAACAGCTTCTTAAAATTCAAGAAGCTCCTGAAGCTAAAATCTTTTCTGAACCGTACAGTGGAGAAAAAGTAATTTCACTTTTTTCTTTAATTCGTTCATCTGCAAATGCTACGCAGGCTGCAAAAACCGCTAGTTTCAAAGTTACTGCTGGCACCTTGGCAGATGTAACTGCATATAATACAGAAAACGACACTGATTATGAATTATTACCAGATAGTTTGTTTACTGTTGCCGGGGGCATCACTAAAAGTGGTTCTGTTTACACAATTCCATTTGCATCTGGGGATTTTACTAAGGAGTTTCAAATCAACTTAAATGGTTCAAAGTGGGATTTAAGTAAGAAATATGCCATGAAATTTACAATTACTGATTCTGCTGGTGTAAACCTTAATGAGGGTAATAAAGAAATTATGGTATTAATTGCCATTGCAAACCGTTGGGATGGTATTTATGAAGTAACTGAAGGTACATTTACAGACGTAGGAAATGCAGCATGGAGACATGTTAATTTAGACATTGCTCAATTTGGTATTAAGCAAGTTTATCATTTAGAAACTATTTCTGCAACAGAGTGTCTTGTATATGATGCAACCATATTTAATGGCTATTATTGTGTTTTTGGAACGAATGGAAGTTACAGTGGATTTGGTTCATTTGCTGCAATATTTGAATTTGACCCTGCTACCAATAATGTGGTTAGAGTTACCAATGCTTATGGTCAAGATTACGGTTCTAACAAACGTGGTGGCCGATTGGATCCAACAGGTGTTAACACTTGGAGCAATGGTACTTTGAAAATTAAATACAACATGACGCAAAAAGCCAACTATGCGGCTGCAGTAGCTCCTAACTATGTTAGAGCAACTTGGGATGAAACTTGGAAGAAGAAAAGTGGCAGATAACAATTCTGCATTCTTTATAAAAAAAGGGCCTCCATTTGGAGGTCCTTTTTTTATCGTACTATCTTCGTTAATTATGTTTAATAATCTTATGTAAACGGATTTATCCATCTTTTGTTTATTATTTTCAACTATAATAAATAATTATATTAAACATTATAAAAAATAATAACTTAATTCTGGCAACTAATTGTTAAATAGTGTTTATTTATTCTAATTTCGAACCCTTAGAATAACTTAAAACTATAAATATGATGAAACAATTAATTGCGATGTTTTCATTTTTATTTTTCACAGTAACCGCTTTTGCCCAAACAAAAGTAGTTACAGGTAAAGTAACAGATGAAAATGGTGCCCCCGTTTCCAATGTATCTGTATTTGTAAGAAATACAAATATGGGAACCACAACCAAGGCAGATGGAACCTATTCAATCACTTTGACACAAGCCGCGAAGCAAATATCTTTTTCGGCGGTGGAATTCAATACTGCTAGTTTAGCTGTTCCAGCCAATGGCGTTTTAAATGTGAAATTAACTGCTTTAGACAACAAATTGTCTGATGTAGTTGTAGTAGCTTATGGTACTACTAAGAAAAGTAATTTCACAGGTAGTGCTGCAACCATTACTGCAAAAGAATTTCAGGACAGACCTTTAACCAGCGTTGCTAATGCATTAATTGGTGCTGCGCCAGGTATAGCAACAACAAGTTCAAATGGTCAGCCAGGTTCTTCTCCAGCAATTAGAATTAGAGGTTTTGGATCTATTTCCGCTTCTAATGATCCATTGTACATTGTGGATGGAGTTCCATACACATCTAGTATCTCTAATATTAACATGGATGATGTTGAAAGTTTATCTGTATTGAAAGATGCGGCTACTACTTCCTTATATGGTTCTCGTGCAGCCAATGGGGTTGTAATGATTACTACTAAGAAAGGTAAAGTTGGAAGAAACAATGTAACTTTTAAATTCAACTCAAGTATCAACTCAAGAGCCATCCCTGACTACAACAGAGTAGGTGCTGCTGACTATTACCCATTAATGTGGGAGGCTTACAGAAACTCATTAGTATACAGAACAGGAGGTTCTACTGTTGCCGCTGCAAGTAATATTGCATCTGGTTTAGTAGCAGGTCAAAATGGCATTGTGGATTTATTAGGTTACAATGCATTTAATGTACCTAAAAACGCCTTAGTGAATCCAGATGGTACTTTGAATTCAAGCGCACAATTACTTTACAAAGAAGAGGATTTGAACTGGTTCAATCCAATTACTAGAAATGGTATACGCAATGACTACAGTTTAAATTTTAGTGGTGGAATGGACAAAACAGACTACTTTGTTTCATTTAACTATCTTAAAGAAGATGGTTATATCAATAGATCTAATTTTGAAAGATTTAGCGTTAGAGCAAATGTAAACTCTCAATTAAAAACTTGGTTAAAATCGGGTGTGAATGTGAATTTCACAAAGAGTGGTGGCTTGTTTGCCTCTACAGATGGAAGTAACTCCATTGTAAACCCATTCTTCTTCGCTGCCAGAATGGGACCTATTTTCCCTGTATACATGTATGATCCAGCTAATCCTGGTAAATATTTGTTTGATGCCAATGGTCAAAGACAATACGACTATGGTAACACAACTGGCTTTACCAGACCTTCTGGCGCCTATGGTGGTCGTCATACCATTGCAGAAAATCAATTCAGTAATGAGCGTTTTAACCGTAACGTATTTAACGGACGTACTTATGCAGAGATTAAATTGTACGAAGGTTTAAAATTAACTACCAATTTTGCTGCTGACATTCAAAACCGTATGGATTTAACCTACCAAAATAAAATTATTGGGGATGGTGCTCCAGCGGGTAGATCAACAAAGCAAAATCAATTGCTGACTAACTACACTTTCAACCAATTGTTGTCTTATAATAAAAAGGTAAGCGATCATAATTTTGATGTATTGTTAGGACACGAAAATTACAGTAACAATGAAGATTTTTTATACGGAACAAGACAAGGTCAAGTGGTAGATGGAAACTTAGAGTTGGTTAACTTTACGACTACTACAGACTTAGGATCTTATCAAGACAACCACTCTATTGAAAGTTATTTCGGTAATTTAAAATATGACTTCAATTCTAAATACTTCGTTACATTTGGTGGAAGAACGGATGGAAATAGCCGTTTTGGATCTGCTGTAAGATGGGGTAAATTCTGGAGTACAAGTGCCGCTTGGGTGATTAGCAAGGAGAAGTTTATGGAGAAGTTGAAATTTGTAGACTTTTTAAAGTTGAGAACTTCTTATGGTACTACAGGTAATGACGCAGGTATTAGTTACTATGCTTCACAAACCTTATATAATATTGGTCGTAACAATGGATTAAACCCAGGTATTTTACAATCTACTAGTTTGGGTAACGACTCTTTAACTTGGGAAGCAAATGGTCAATTTGATATCGGTTTAGACTTTAATTTATTCAACAATAGAATCAATGGTTCGGTTGAATATTTCCACAGACAAACCAATAACTTATTGTTCAGTGTTCCATTACCAATGTCTAGCGGTTTCAATTCAATCAGTAAGAATATTGGTGGCATGTTTAACAGAGGTTTTGAGATTCAGTTAGATGCTGAAATCATCAGATCTCAAGATTTCACTTGGAAAGTGGGTGTGAATGCAACGACGGTGAGAAATGAAATCACTAAAATGCCACAAAAAGAAATTATTAGTGGTACTAAGAAGTTGATGGTTGGAAAATCTATTTATGATTATTGGTTAAGACAATGGTATGGTGTAGATCCTACAGATGGAGCTGCATTGTATGTAGTTGATCCTGCTTTGGTTTCTGCTTCTACTTTAAGAGTGACTGCAGGAGGTGATTCAGTAACAACCGATCCAAATAGAGCAAAATATGATTACAGTGGTAGTGCGATACCAGATGTATATGGATCTATCAACACTTCTGTTAGATATAAGAAATACACTTTAAGTGTACTTGCTAACTGGCAAATTGGAGGATTAACCTATGATGATACGTATGCTGCCTACATGCATGCAGGTACTTATGGTGCTTCCTTACATACCGACATGTTGAAAAGATGGCAAAAACCAGGTGATATTACCAATGTACCAAGAATGGACAATGCTCAAACATCGTTTTTTGGTGCAACGAGCACTCGTTTCTTAACAAGTTCAACTTTCTTGAACATTCAGAATGTTACCTTGTCTTATGAGCATACATTCGCCACTAAGAAGCCATTTAATAGTGCTAGGATTTATATCTCAGCTGAAAATTTAAGAATGTTTACAGAAAGATCTGGAATGAACCCATCACAGTCTTTCACTGGGGTAACTTCAATTGGTTATATCCCTGCAGCTGTTTTCAACTTTGGTGTAAACATTAATTTATAATAATTTTTAAATAGAATAAAATGAAATATAAATTTCAAACCTCATTATTACTAGCCATTCTATTTTTGAGTGCTTGTAGTAAAGATTTTCTAGAAACAAAGCCAACCACTCAAGTAGATGCTGGTTCGGCCATTACAACCGTTGAGAATGCAAAAGCATCCTTAAATGGTATTCATAGATCTATGTTTATGCGTTACAATGACCAAGGTACTTTCGGTCAAGGAACCATCATGATCAATGCCGATGTATTGGGTGAAGACTATGTATTTAGTGGACAGTCCAATGGATGGTTCTTAACTGGATACAGATGGATTGATCACCGCAATGCAAATGGCGGTGCTTATTTCCCTTATCAGTTTTATTATAGAATCATTTCCAATGCGAATGTGATTATCAATGGAATTGATAAAACAGTAGGTTTACCAGCGGACAAAAACAATATCCTTGGACAAGCTCTGGCTTATCGCGGATGGGCTTATTTTAACTTAGTGCAACTTTACGGTAAGCGTTTTGTTAAAGGTGCGGCAAATGACGGCTTAGGCGTTCCATTGGTATTAACCAATACAACCGAGGGACAAGCACGTGCAACTGTTGCTGAAGTATATACACAAATCAATAAAGATTTAAATACTGCAGCAGGACTCCTTACCAATACTAGACCAGATAAGTCTAACCTTAATTTAAGTGTGGTATTAGGTATACAAGCACGTGTTGCTTTAACGCAACAAGAATGGGCTACTGCAGCAACTAAAGCAGCTGCTGCTAGAGCAGGGTACAGTTTAATGTCTACTGCGGCTCAGTTTTTAGATGGATCTTCTACTTGGACCAACCCAGAATGGATGTGGGGTAGTAGTCAGATTGATGACCAAACTGAATACTTCACAGCATTCTTAGCGTACATTAGTTACAACTTTAACTCTACCAATATTCGTACGAATCCGAAGTGTATTAGCAGAACTTTGTACAATACAATGGATGCAAACGATTTAAGAAGAGCTCTATGGGTAGTTGCACCAACTACTTCCAATACAGTGGTTCCTCCAGGCGGTGGTAGAGTAGCTTATATGAACCAAAAGTTCAAAGCAAAAAGTGATGCGAACTCCGTTGGGGACATGCCTTATATGAGAGCTGCTGAAATGTTTTTAATTGAAGCCGAAGCTTTAGCGCGTAACAACGACGAAACGGGCTCAAAAACAGTTTTCACTACTTTTATGAGAACACGTGTTCCTAATTACACTTCTTCAACTGCAACGGGTGCTGCCTATCTTACTGAGATCATGAACAGCAGACGTGTTGAGTTATGGGGTGAAGGTTTCCGCTTCTTTGATTTGAAGAGATTGAATTTACCATTGGATAGAAACGGCTCCAATCATAACACAGCATTGGCTGTAGCAATGACTGTTGCTGCTGGTGATAATGCATGGCAATGGGTAATTCCTCAATCAGAGATTAATGCGAATCCTTTAGTGAAGCAAAATGATTAATGGAATTTTTTGCTTACCATAAAAAAAGGTCCCAGTGAAAACTGGGACCTTTTTTTATGATTTGTATTTTCTTTATTTGAAAGGATATTTTTCCAAAGCTAATTCCAAACAATCCATGGCGGCATGGATATCGTCCTCATTCAATACATAGGCTAAGCGAACCTGGTCTTTACCAAGCCCGGGAGAAGTATAGAAGCCACTTGCTGGAGCCAACATAAGGGTTGCGTTGTCTTTTCTAAAATCAGTCAATAGCCATTGACAAAAATGGTCGGTATCAGCGACGGGCAATTTTGCCATAGCATAAAATGCGCCTTGAGGTACCTGGCAATACACCCCCTTCATTTTGGATAGCCTTGCAATTAAAACGTCTCTTCTATTTTTATAGGTTTCTTTGGTTGCATCAAAATAATCTGAGGGCAAACTCAGTGCAGCTTCCCCTGCAATTTGCTCTAAAGTAGGAGGACTTAATCTTGCTTGTGAAAACTTCATCACGGCTTCAATTACCGCCTTGTTTTTGGTTATTAATGCGCCAATACGTGCGCCACAGGCAGAATATTTCTTAGAGAAGGTATCAATCATAATTACCCGATCTTCCACTCCTTCTAAAGTAAGGGTACTTTTTACATTCCCGTTGTAACTAAATTCAGTATAAGCCTCATCCGAAAACAAATACAAATCTTTTTCTTTAATCAGATCTCGGATTTGCAAAAGTTCTTGCTCACTATAAACATAGCCTGTTGGATTATTGGGATTGCAAATAAAAATTCCTTTGGTTTTTACGGTTATTTTTTCTTTAAAGGATTCGATTGGAGGCAATGCAAATCCAGATTCAATGGTAGAGGTAATGGGAATAATTTTAATCCCGGCAGCCATTGCGAATCCAATATAGTTGGCGTAAAATGGTTCGGGTACAATAATTTCATCGCCTGCGTCCAAACAAGCCATAAAAGCAAATAAGATGCCTTCGCTTCCGCCAATAGTAATTAAGATGTCTTGATAGTCTACATTTATTCCTTTTGAAATATAGTATTCTGCTAATTTTTTTCTAAAACTTAAAATGCCTGCACTGTCTGTGTATTCTAACACTTTTAAATGCGCATTACGCACCGCATCCATCATGATAGCCGGTGTTTCAATGTCAGGTTGACCAATATTAAGATGATATACTTTAACGCCTTCTTTTTTTGCAGCATCTGCAAAAGCAGCCAACTTCCTAATGGGAGAAGAGGGCATATTTTTTCCGCGTTCACTAATAGTTATCATTCGAACAAAGATAAGTGCCCAGGGTAGAATAAAAAAGCGCCCCTAAAAATAGAAGCGCTTCTTTCAAAATTAGTTGGTAAAAAATTAACTGTTGTAAGTTAATATCAATGGAATGGAGTAGATTGGTTATTTAATCACCTCTCCTTCAATTATAAGTTCGGTAACTGATTTCTCGCCTGCATATTTCACGGTCACTCGTTTTTTAAAAACGCCTTCATTGGGTGCAGTGTAAGTTACTTTGATGGTTCCTTTTTGGCCTTTCAAAACTGGGTTTTGGTTATAGTCAGGCTGGGTGCATCCGCATTCGGCATTGGCAAATTCAATCACTGCAGGTTTGCTGCCTACATTGGTATAGCTAAATACCACCGACTTGTGAACCCCTTGCTTAATCTTGCCAAAATTGTGGCTTTTTTGGTCAAATTTAATGCTGTTTTGAGCAAAACTGCCCACCGCGACTGCAAGGGCGATTAGGAGCATTTTTATTTTCATATTTGGGGTATTTTGGGTGTTTAAAATCAATCTTTTATAGCGGTATAGGGTTGCTATTCCTTCCTATTTCATAGGCTAAATTATTGAAAAAATAGGAATTGGGCCTTTTTATCTGGGATTTGATTTTTATTGCATCCTGACCATTACTTTTGTAAAATGGAATCCAACCCAGCAGCAATAGTGAAACAAGATATGCTCTCTTTTGAGGCATTTCGCAGCTCTGTATTGGCCGACTATCGTGTGGCATTAATTAGCAGAGAAGTGAGTTTATTGGGAAGAAGAGAAGTGTTAACCGGCAAAGCCAAATTTGGCATTTTTGGAGATGGCAAGGAAATTGCGCAAGTAGCTTTGGCTAAATTTTTTCAAAAAGGCGATTTTAGAAGTGGATATTATCGAGACCAAACTTTTATGTTTGCTTTAGGGGTAGCCAATACCGAAGATTATTTTTCACAATTATATGCTGACGTTCATAACGATCCTTATAGCGGCGGTAAAAATATGAATGCCCATTTTGCAACTCCATTTGTAAATGAAAAAGGAGAGTGGAATGATTTGGTAAATAGGTATAATATTTCTGCAGACATCGCCCCTACAGCAGGACAAATGATGCGTGGGTTAGGAATGGCTTTTGCCTCCAATTGTTTTAGAGCGGCAAAACATAAAGATCTCTTTTCCCATTTAAGCAATGATGGCAACGAAGTTTGCTTTTGTACAATTGGAGATGCAAGTACTTCCGAAGGACAATTTTGGGAAACCGTCAATGCAGCTGGCGTCATTCAAGTGCCCTTGGCGATCGTAGTATTTGATGACGGTTATGGCATTTCGGTTCCTACTAATTTACAAACAACCAAAGGGTCTATTTCTGAAGCTTTAAATGGCTTTGAAAAGAAAGAAGGTACCAATGGTATCAAAATATTTACAGTGAAGGGATGGGACTATGCTGCTTTATGTGAAACCTTTGAACAAGGTATTGCGTATACAAGAGCCACCCATATTCCCGTTTTATTTCACGTACAAGAATTAACTCAACCTCAGGGGCACTCAACTAGTGGAAGTCATGAGCGTTATAAAAGTGCAGAAAGATTAGATTGGGAAAGAAGCTGGGATTGCAATAAAAAAATGCGGGAATGGTTAATGGCCAACGAATTAGCTACCGAAGAGGCTTTGCAAGAACTTGAAATGGAGGTGAAAAAAGAAGTGCGTGCCGGAAAGGAATTGGCTTGGTCCAAATATATAACCCCCATTAAGGAAAAATTAAATGAAGGGGTAAGCATTGCTTTGAATGGATTGGAAGGAGAAACTTTAGCCAGCACGAATGCTATTGTCGCAGAATTAATCAACAATAAAGAGCCTTTAAAAAGAAATATATTTAGAACCCTGCATACTTTGTTAGAGCAAATACCTAGTCATCCTAACGCAGCTGCGGTTCACCATTTCTTGTCAACCTATTTGCAAGAAGAGGCTCCTAATTATAGTCGTCATTTATACAATCAAACCCCAAAAAGCACTTTGAATGTTTCTGTAGTAGATCCTATCTACGATGAAAATTCAAAAATCTTAAATGGTTATGAGGTATTGAATGCTTATTTTGATCAGTTGTTTGAAAACAATCCTTTGGTCTATGCTTTTGGCGAAGACTTAGGAAATATTGGGGATGTGAATCAGGGCTTTGCAGGACTGCAAGCCAAGCATGGTGCCGACCGCATTTTCGATACAGGCATACGCGAACAGTCTATCATGGGTCAAGCGCATGGAATGGCGTTACGTGGGTTAAGACCAATCGCAGAAATACAATACTTGGATTATTTATTATACGGCTTACAAACTTTGAGTGACGATATAGCCACTTTGCACTATCGTAGCAATGGCCAACAAAGTAGCCCTGTTATTATACGTACCAGAGGGCATCGATTAGAGGGGATGTTTCATAGTGGATCGCCGATGGGTATGATTGTGAATTCATTAAGAGGCATGTTTGTTTGTGTACCAAGAAATATGGTGCAAGCAGCTGGTATGTACAATACTTTATTGAAAGGGAATGACCCTGCTTTATTAATTGAATGTTTAAATGGGTATCGTTTAAAAGAAACCATGCCTAATAATATTGGAGACTTCACAGTGCCATTGGGCAAGCCTGAAATATTAAGAGCAGGACAAGATATTACCCTTGTTTCCTATGGCTCAACTTTAAGAATTATTGAAGATGCTGCCATTAGATTAAGTGCAATGGGCATTGACTGTGAAATCATAGACGTTCAAACTTTATTGCCTTTTGATATCAATCATCAAATAGTGGCCTCTCTTAAAAAAACCAATCGCATTGTCTTTATTGACGAGGATGTGGAAGGAGGCGCATGTGCATATATGTACCAACAAGTTATTGAAAAGCAAGGTGGGTATAGATGGTTAGATGTAGCAGCAAGAACCATTTCGTCTAAAGAACATCGTCCTCCATTTGGAAGTGACGGTGATTATTTCTCTAAGCCGAATACAGAAGAAGTCATTAAAGTGGTTAGTGAGATGATGGCAGAGTAGATAAAGAATAGCCTTCTAATTTTTGAGTATGCTCTAAGGAGCCCAGTCTCAGTCTTACTTTTATTTTGGTTTGTTTTTCAATCGACCTTTCGGTGTTGCAAAAAAATCCTGTCTTAGTGGTGTAATAATTTGCGGGCACTTTTGTCTCATGGGCAATTGCATACATATTAAATACCGGCCTGGTAGTGTCTTTGATGATAGGGGTAAGGGTCCCTACTAATAATATGTTTACTAAAATATTCATTAATGTAGTCCATTAAATTAAGATAACTGAATCTAGTATTTCGAAAAATTTGCATTTTTTTGAAATACTAGAGGTATGGAATTTCGAAAAATTTTCAATTTTTTGAATAAATCATAAGAGTGCTTTATAACAATTTTTTATATTCAAAGAATAAAAATTGATATAAAGCTACCCCATGTTATGGAACACTTTGTTTACATCTTCGTCTTCCTCTAATCTGTCAATTAATTTACTAATATCCTCCGCTTGTTCATCGGTTACCGGTACTGTTGTAGAAGGAATCCATTCAAATTCGGCACTAATTACATTTAATTTCTTTGCCTCTAATTCCTTTTGCAAATTACCAAAGTCCGTGAAGGCACATCTTAATACTAAGATCGCATTCCCATTATCGTCAGTGCTATCTCCTAATTCATCTAATCCATGATCAATTAATTCTAATTCTAAATCGTCTATAATCAATCCCTCTGGATTTAATTTAAACACGCCCATTTTCTTGAATTGAAAACTTACGCTACCACTATTGCCCATGGCACCACCCCCTTTGTTAAAATGACTTTTTACATTGGCTACGGTTCTTACATGATTATCAGTTGCAGTTTCTACTAATATAGCTACACCATGCGGCGCATATCCTTCGTATAAAATTTCCTCATAATTGCTCGTGTCTTTACCCATTGCACGCTTAATAGCGGCTTCCACTCTATCCTTAGGCATTCCAGCACTACGTGCATTTTGATAACATCTTCTCAATGCCGGGTTGTCGTCAGGATTGGGTCCACCTGCTTTTACGGCAATTACAATTTCTTTACCAATACGGGTAAACTGTTTTGCCATACGATCAAATCGCTTGAACATAGTGGCTTTTCTAACTTCAAATATCCTTCCCATAGTATTTATTTAAGGTCTGCAAAAATAAGGCAAAAAAAATAGCCAGACAATTCAGTCTGGCTATTCCTATATAAAAGCAGCAATTAAGTGCCTTAGTTTAATTTACTGTGTCTGCGGCTGTATACAAAGTATACCAATAGTCCTAAAGCCATCCATGCAAAAGCCACTTTAAGGGTTTGTGCATCTAAGGCAAAGATCATCGCCAAGCAAATGATAGCGCCTAAAACAGGCACTAATGGAACCAATGGCGTTTTAAATGGTCTAGCCAATTCAGGTGATTTTACACGTAAAATCCAGATACCAGCACTTACCAATACAAAGGCAAATAAAGTACCAAATGAGGTTAAGTCACCTGCAACACTACCTGGCACAAATGCAGCAAATGCACCTACAAATACAAATAAAATCCAGTTAGATTTGTAGGGCGTACGGTATTTAGGGTGTAAGTCAGAGAATACACTTGGCAATAAACCATCGTTGGCCATAGAGTAGAATACACGTGACTGGCCCATTAACATTACTAAAATTACAGAGCTAAAACCAGCTAAGATAGCTACGGTAACTGCTGTAGCCAACCAGCCATATCCTGTCATATAAGTAGAAATTGCATAGGCAACTGAAGCTTCACGTCCTTTTAAAGGATCCACGAAGTCTGTCCAAGGAGCAACCCCTGTTAATACGTGACCAAATAAAATGTATAAAATAGTACATACCACTAAAGATCCTAAGATACCAATTGGCATATCTCTTTTTGGATTTTTTGCTTCTTGTGCTGCAGTAGATACCGCATCAAAACCAATAAAGGCGAAAAATACAATCGCTGCACCACCCAAAACGCCACCCCATCCGTGCTTGAAAGCACCAGAGTAGTCGGCTATTACTTTACCCGCATTGTCTATCACAGGAGGTTGGTTAGCAGGAATCAAATAAGGAGTATGATTTTCTGGACGGATAAACTGCCATCCAATGATGATGAAAATTAATACAATTGCCACTTTAATAAATACAATAATCGCATTTACGATCGCAGACTCTTGTGTTCCCTTAATCAATAACAAGGTCAACAATAAAAGAATTACCAATGCAGGTGCATTCATAATTCCATGATGTAATACACCAGCAGAATCGGTAATACTTTCAAAAGGGGAGTGGCTCCATTCATAAGGAATGCTTCCTCCCAGCAGCTTGTTTAAGTACTCGCTCCATGCAATGGAAACAGTGGCTGCTCCTAATGCATATTCCATAATTAATGCCCAGCCAATAATCCATGCTACCGTTTCTCCCATGGTCACATATGAATACGCATAAGCGCTACCTGAAATTGGGATCATGGCTGCAAACTCAGCATAGCATAAGCCAGCAAATGCACAACCAATGGCGGCAATAATAAATGATAAAGTAACAGCTGGACCAGCAGCTTGTCCTGCAGCAGCGGCAGTTCTTACAAATAGGCCAGCACCAATAATGGCTCCCACACCTAATGCAATTAAATTACCCGCACCCAGGGTACGTTTTAATCCTTTTCCACCATCTTCAGCTTGCGCTAACATGGAAGCAAGGTCCTTTTTTCTAAATAAACTCATAGTGTTATTTTTATAAGTTGAAAAATAGCACTTTTTTCTCAAAAAAGCGCGTAAATTCTATGAATTTGGTCTGCATTTTTAGCGATTTTTTTTTGTGACTTATGTCTTATATTGCAGAACTAACAGCTTATGAAAAAATCAAACAAACTCACAATTTATATTGTCATCGCAATGGTGGCAGGTGCCGTTTTAGGCTATTTTATCCACGAAGGAAAAGACCAGGCAACCATTGATAGTTTTGCTAAAAATGTTAAACTATTAACGACTATCTTTTTGAGATTGGTTCAAATGATTATCGCCCCTTTGGTATTTTCAACCTTGGTAGTGGGTATTGCAAAATTAGGCGACATAAAGACGGTAGGTCGTGTAGGTGGAAAAGCACTTTTATGGTTCTTGTCTGCGTCCTTGATTAGTCTTTTAATTGGGTTGGTACTCGTTAATGTATTGAAGCCCGGAGCAGGACTGGATTTAACTGTTGGAGATAGTTCAGGAGTGAAAGATTTAATGGGCAAAACACAGTCTTTTAGCATTATCAATTTCGTAGAGCATGTGTTTCCTAAAAGCATGTTTGAAGCAATGGCAACCAATGAAATTTTACAAATTGTAATTTTTAGTATTTTCTTTGGAGTAGCTGCTGCGGCCATTGGAGAACCTGCAAAAGGATTTATCAAAGCATTAGACACGGTTGCCCATATCATTTTAAAAATGGTAGGGTATGTAATGAATTTCGCACCATTAGGGGTGTTTGGTGCTATTGCAGCGGTGATTGCAACAAAGGGCTTAACGGTATTCATTTTTTATGGTAAATATTTATTGTATTTCTTGATTGGCATAGGAACTTTATGGGCAGTGCTTTTAGGTGTTGGTTATTTGATTTTAAGAAAGCGCGTACCTTCTTTATTAAAACATATTTCTACACCATTGGTGATTGCATTTAGTACAACAAGTTCTGAAGCAGTTTTCCCAAAATTGACTGAAGAGCTGGAGCGATTTGGTTGTAAGGATAAAATTGTTTCTTTCATCCTGCCATTGGGCTATTCATTTAATTTAGATGGCAGTATGATGTACATGACTTTCGCGAGCATGGCCATTGCACAAGCATATGGGATTCATTTAGACCTAGGAACACAATTAACGATGCTAGTGGTGTTAATGTTAACTAGTAAAGGGATCGCAGGAGTGCCAAGAGCTTCATTAGTGGTTGTGACTGCAACCTGCGCCATGTTTAACATTCCTCCAGAAGGAATCGCCTTGATTTTACCAATTGACCATTTTTGTGATATGTTTAGAACTGCAACCAATGTATTGGGCAATAGCTTAGCAACAACGGCAGTGAGCAAGTGGGAGGGAGAATTAACCGAAGCGCAAGAAGTTTAATTAATTATATTTAAGCATGATCACATTATTAGATGCCTTTCATTGGAGTCAATTACTGCAACCTCAATATTATATTGAAAATGGAGGATTGTGGTTATTGCTCTTGGTGGTGTTTGCAGAGACAGGTCTGTTCTTTGGTTTCTTTTTGCCAGGAGATAGTTTACTGTTTGTTGCCGGCATTTACAGTGCTTCTTTAGCTGCTCAAATTTTTGAAACCCAAAATGAATGGTTGAATTTATTTATTGTATTCTCCTTTATATCAGTCGCAGGTATACTTGGTAATTATGTAGGATATGGTATTGGTAAACATGTGGGCCCAGCCATGTATGACTGGAAAGAGAATATGTTTTTTAAGAAAAAGTATTTAATTCAAGCGCAGGAATTTTATGAGAAACATGGAGGACGAGCCATTGTGATTGCGCGATTTATTCCAATTGTGCGCACTTTCGCTCCTATTGTAGCGGGCATTGTTCGTATGGATAAAAATAAGTTTGTCTATTTTAATATCGTTGGTAGCATCACTTGGGTGGCTAGTATGTTGTGTGCAGGCCATTTTTTACAAGCTTGGATATTGAATCATTTTCAATTTGATTTAAAGATGCATTTAGAAGTCATAGTGCTAGGAATTGTATTTGTGACCACAGTGCCCGTTATAATTAAAGTAGTTACGCATAAATCTAAATAGTGTACTATGACCACCAATCGCCAAATAGGATTACTGTCCCTACCTGTACTTGTGGCAGCACTGGGTTATTTTGTAGACGTATATGACTTATTATTGTTTACCATTGTGCGTCAGCCCAGTGTTATGGAGTTAGGTGCTACTGCAGAAAGTATTATTGTTGATAGCGCGCATATTATTAATTGGCAAATGTCTGGATTGCTCATTGGTGGAATTTTATGGGGTGTTATTGGAGATAAAAAAGGAAGATTAAAAGTATTATTTGGTTCCATATTATTGTATTCAATTGCCAATATCCTTACCTCTTTTGTGCAAAATGTAGACCAATATGCTTATTGTCGTTTTATAGGCGGGATTGGACTGGCAGGAGAATTAGGCGCGGGGATTACCTTGGTTTCAGAAATGCTTCCTAAAAATAAAAGAGGGATTGGCACAAGTATGGTAGCAGGTATAGGATTGTCTGGCGCAGTGTTTGCATATTTTACTTTTCAATATACCAAGGACTGGAGATTGTGTTATCAAATTGGAGGGGTGTTGGGCTTATTATTATTAGTTTTGCGTATTCGCGTAGCGGAATCCTTTATGTTTGAGTCTGCAAAATTGGCCAATATCCAAAAAGGAAATTTCTTCCAGTTTTTTGCCAACAAAAAAAGATTTTCAAAATACACTAAAGCCATACTTATTGGGTTGCCCACTTGGTTCGTGATTGGGGTATTGGTAAATTATAGTAATAAGTTTGCGACGGGCTTGTATGGCGAGAACTTCATTGACTCTGGCCGCTCTATTATGTTTGCATATATTGGTATTGCTTTGGGCGATCTAGTCATTGGTTATGTGAGTCAATATTTTCAAAGTCGTAAAAAAGCATTGTTGGTATTTTATAGTTTAAACATTTTGGCAATGGTCTTGTTTTTCTCCGCGTTTAATCAAAACGACCAACGTATGTATGCTATCTGCGGGTTGCTTGGATTTAGTACAGGCTATTGGGCCATCTTTAATCAAATGGCCGCCGAACAATTTGGTACCAATCTAAGAGCTACCGCTGCTACCACCATACCCAATATGGTGCGAGGTGCTTTGCCTTTAATCAATTTTTTGTTCTTAGATATTTTGCAAAAGCAATTTCATTGGACAATTATTCAAAGTGGAATCCTCACTGGCATCCTGGTAATGAGCATTACTTTGGTTGCATTTGTATATACGGAAGAAACCTATCATAAAGACTTGGATTATTTAGAATTAGACAACCCACTACCTTAAGATGCGTTTATTATTTATTCGTTTTTCATCCATCGGGGATATCGTACTTGCCAGTCCAGCGATTCGTTGTACAAAAATGCAAATCCCAGGGGTAGAGATTCATTTTCTGACTAAGCCTTCTATGAAAGCAGTTACGGAAGCCAATCCCAATATTGACCAATTCCATTATTTAGAAAAAGACCTTGGGGTAACTATAAAAAAATTGAAAGCCATTCAATTTGACTATGTGATTGACTTGCATAAAAACTTTAGAACTTTTAGGATCAAGCAAGCTTTAGGGGTTCCTGCTTTAACCTATAAAAAATTAAGTTGGCAAAAATTCTTACTGACTAAACTGCATTGGGATTTTATGCCTAATAGGCATATTTCTGATCGCAGTGTGGATACCCTGGCTCCATTGGGTGTGGTAAATGACGGCAAAGGATTGGATTATTTTATCCCATCTACTATTCAATTACCTGATGATGCCTTACCAGTAGCTCATCGGAATGGATACATTGCATTGGTCATTGGAGCTTCTTATGCATCTAAAAAATTACCCATTGAACAGTTGCAGGATTTGTGCAAGCAATTAAATTATCCCGTGGTATTGATTGGAGGCAAGGAAGATGCATTGGAAGGGCAGCAAGTGGCATCCATAGATACTGCTAAAGTATTTAATGCTTGTGGTAAATTCAATTTACACGAGTCTGCTCTTATCGTGCAACAATCCAAAACAGTCATCTCGCATGACACGGGCTTCCTATATATTGCTTGTGCTTACCATAAAAAAGCAGTTGCTATTTGGGGGGCTACCTCGCCTGCTTTGCAAGTGGAGCCTTATTATCCAACGGGGAAGGAAGCTATGTATTTTAATGCCATAGTACCTAACTTATCCTGCCAACCTTGTTCAAATTATGGCACAAAAAAATGTCCAAAAGGACATTTCAATTGTATGCGTCAACAAAATATTGCCGCAATAGCCGCAAAGGCAAATGGTTATTACGAGGAGATTTAATTTTACCTTTATATTTATCCACATTCCATTTCCTTGAATTATTTTTTAATTCGTATTGAAGCTTAGATTTAATACTTAGGCAACCTGTCCAGAAATGCTACCATTGGGATTGATTTGCACATTAGCCTTTTTTCTAAATGTTATTTTAATTATTATTTGCCATTATATTCAATGATTATAAACTGATAAATAATATTTATGAAAAAGCTTCCCGCACAACTCCTAATCTCTTTTTTAATTTTAATCTTCTTTAATTTTTGTAGTTCAAAACAAGAAATGCCTCTCTTGACAAATAATAATATTCAATCTTTATCCTCCCATTTCAATAAGGTCAGTTTTAATAGGCAATTCGGCAATGATGTATTTATTGATTTCCCCAAATCTGTAGAAATCGAAATTTTGTATTTGGGTGTTCCAGAAAAATATATCGTAACTCCTGTATTTAATAATAAAGGCAATCTTTTTGGGAATATGTATTCACTAAAAAACAATGATTCTACATTTAGATCTTTAATTGTGAATACAAGTAAATATGATAATGACAAAGGCTATGGGACTATTTCCTATCTTGGTGTTGGAATTAACAAGTCAGTCTCGTTTGTAATTGAAAAATTCAAAATTGAAACTATGATTGATCCAGAAAATGAGTTTGGTCAGGTTAAGTCTAATTCAATCCAAGATGAAATGGCACCGTCTTGTACCGGGTCATGTTACAAGACGGCAAAGGATGCTTGTGATAATAATCCTGACTGCAAAATGCTTTGTGATGTTTTACCAACATGCAGTGCATCAATAGCTGCATCTTGTTTTTTGCATTGCTTTTTCTTGTAACTGTTTTAAAAATTAATTTATATGAAATATTTTATTCTTTTTTTTATTCTTGCATTTGCTATTTTCTGGGCTTACGGAATTTATCATGTAACAACAAGAAAATTTAATTCCAAAGATCTAAAGTATATATGGATATCAGTCATTCTGTTTTTACCCCCATCGGTCCTATTATATTTTTATTTTTATAATAAAAAAGCCCCGCATTTGCGAGGCTTTTAAGTTTATAAGAATCGATTGAATTATAAAGTCTTCAATACATCGTTCATATTTCTTACCGCGTCAGCGCTTTTGTTAAAGGCTGCTTGTTCGTCGGTAGACAAATCCATTTCAACAATCTTTTCCCATCCGTTCTTGCCAATGACTACTGGTACTCCTAAACAAATGTCGTTTTGGCCATACTCTCCGTTTAAGCTTACGCAACATGTAAATAATTTCTTCTCATCACGTACAATGCTTTCTACTAAGGCAGCACCTGCAGCACCTGGTGCATACCAAGCAGAAGTTCCAAGTAACTTCGTTAAAGTAGCTCCACCCACCATCGTATCGTTAATGATAGTTTGTTGCTGCTCTTCGCTTAAGAACTTCGTAACTGGAATACTATTCCATGTAGCGTGCTTGATTAAAGGTATCATGGTAGTATCACCGTGACCACCTACCACTAAGGCGTTTAAGTCTGCTGGACTACAGTTTAAGGTAGTGCTTAATTGATATTTAAAACGGGCGCTATCTAAAGTACCACCCATTCCAATGATTCTATTTTTTGGTAAGCCTGTAGATTGCAATGCTAAATAAGTCATTGTATCCATTGGGTTACTAATTACAATGATAATTGCATTAGGTGAATGCTTTAAAATGTTTTCACACACACCCTTAACGATACCTGCGTTCGTTCCAATCAACTCCTCACGCGTCATGCCTGGTTTACGAGGCAAACCTGAAGTGATTACCACTACATCAGAGTTGGCTGTTTTTGAATAATCGTTGGTGCTACCAGAAATTCTTGTATCAAAACCTAACAATGCTGCAGTCTGCATCATGTCCTGTGCTTTGCCTTCTGCAAAGCCTTCTTTGATGTCTAATAATACCAATTCGCTAGCCAATTCTTTACGAGCAATATTGTCTGCACATGTTGCGCCTACTGCACCTGCTCCAACAACGGTAATTTTCATATCATGTCTATTTTAAGTAAGGGTTTATTTTTTACGGGGCAAAGTTAGGTAATTACTTAATTGCCTTGGACAATTTTAATAAGTTCGTTTACTTCAGCACCCTGTTCCCAAACGCGCAATAAATAGCCATTTTTATACATGGCTACAAAAGGAGTCATTTTAGGCCTGAAGAAGGTAGGGATGGTAAAAGCAGCATCACGACCAATAACTACATTGGGCTGGCCTGTCAGCTTGTATTTTACAGCAAACTTCTTGATTGCATCCATTTCGCGGTAACTATCCCAAATAAAGAGCACCTCCTTGAATTTATCGGCATTTTTGGACAATTCGCTGGCTTCATGCTCACAATGGGAACAGTCTGGACTGAATATAATAATACAGGTATATTTATACTGTGTTGGCAATTGTTTATTGGTAATTTCTTTACCGTCAATGGAGGTAAGGCTAAACGGAGGGATGCGCTTATCCTTCACATAGGGAGCGTTGGGATCTACGGTTGGAGCCGCAGTTGCTTGTTTTAATTGTGCCGCTAAAGGTTGAGTTGCCAATAAAGCCCCTAATAAGAACAGGATGATATATTTCATAGTTATGTTTTTGAGTTTTGTTTATTTTTTATCTTCTAACATTCTTTGGGTTTTAGCATCTTGTAAGAATTCCGATGCAAAAATAAAATTGTTTAACAATTCATTCTTGCAATAAATGATATCCTTATTACTGCCTTCCCATTCTTTATGTCCTTGATGTAGGTATAAAATATAGTCTCCAATTTCCATTACACTATTCATATCGTGGGTAACCACAATGGTGGTAATGTTATTTTCAACAGTTAGTTCATGAATTAATTTATCAATTACCATGGAGGTTTGTGGGTCTAATCCTGAATTGGGCTCGTCGCAAAAAAGGTATTTTGGATTCAATACCAAGGCGCGTGCCAAACCCACTCTTTTTTTCATACCCCCACTAATCTCTGCGGGATATTTATCATTCACCCCCTCTAAATTTACCCTGGCTAGTATTTTATTTACCTTCTCTAGTTTTTCTGCTTCGGTTAATCTAGAAAACATGTCCAAAGGGAACTTGACATTTTCTTCAACCGTCATAGAATCAAATAGGGCGTTTCCTTGAAAAAGCATTCCAATATTGTTACGTAATTCTTTTCTTTGCTCCTTGGACATTTTATCCAGCTCAATGCCATCAAAATAGATATGCCCTTCGTCGGTTTGAATGAGGTCCACGATGCATTTAGTAAGTACCGTTTTTCCGCTACCACTTGCGCCAATAATTAAATTACACATACCCGGTTTAAATTGGGCAGAGATATCCTTCAGGATTACTTTGTCTCCAAATGTTTTGGCGATATGTTGAATTTCAATCATCTTATTTATTTAAAGGAACTTGAAGGGATAATAAGTCTTCAAATTGATCACGACGGCTAATTAATTTCGAAACCCCATTTTCAATTAACACTTGTGCAGGCTTAAATCTAGCATTGTAGTTACTTGCCATTTCATAGCCATACGCACCGGCATTGTAAAATACCAATAAATCGCCTTCCTGAATTTCCGGTATGGGTCTATCCCAAGCAAAAGTATCGGTCTCGCAAATATTGCCTACCACTGCATACTGTTGTGGGGTAGCCGTTGGATTGCTGATATTGTCAATATGGTGATAAGCATCGTAAAACATAGGACGAATCAAATGATTGAGTCCGGTATCAATTCCAGCAAATTGGATATCTCCTGATTGTTTTAACACATTTACCTTTGCAATAAAATAACCACATTCGCTAACCATGTATTTCCCAGGCTCGAACCAGGCCATTAAAGGACGACCATATTTTTGAGACAAGCGCTCCATGGCTTTGTTTACTTCTGAGCCTAATAAAGCAATATCGGTTCCTTTTTCATCTGGTTGATAAGGCACTTTAAACCCGCCTCCAAAATCCAGTACGTTCACTGTAGGGAATTGATCTAATAAAGTATCAAATACATCTGCAGATTGAACAAATACGGCAACGTCTTTGATTTCACTTCCGGTATGTATATGTAAAGTAGCAATATTAATATGGTAGTTAGCTTGAATGGCTTTTAGCGCTGTTAATTGCGTAATAGGAATGCCAAACTTGCTTTTGTCATGGCCAGTAGATATTTTTAAATTTCCGCCTGCCATAATATTGGGGCGTACACGCACACCAACAGGATAACTATTGCCATACTTGGCGCCAAATTTTTCTAGGTTAGATAAACTGTCAATATTTACATGAATACCTAAGCTAACTGCTTCACAAATTTCTTCGAAGCTTACACTGTTGCTAGTATATAAAACATTTTCCGGAGCAAAGCCAACATGCAAAGCCAATTTGGCTTCATTGATGGAGCTGCAATCTATATTGCAACCGGCACGTTTCACTACATCTAATACATGCATATTGGTAAGCGCTTTACACGCATAAAAAAATCGTGTATTGCCGCTAGAAAAATGGGTTAATAAATGCTGGTATTGTGCTACAATTTTTTCAGCATGGTACACATACAAGGGGGTACCATATTCGTTTGCAGCTGATTTTAATTGTTCGTAGGATAAACTTGACTTCATGTTACGAAGATACAATTTTATGCATCTTCCTCGGTAGATTCCGCTTCATTTAAGTCTCCTTCAACATCAGACGCGTTCGCGTCTTCTTCAGGTAAATTTGGCGTCTCTTCTTCAGAACGTTCTTCGGCAGCTTCATCAGCAACCTGCTCGTTAACGCTATTGTCAGTAAAGTCTTCCGGCTTGACGACAGTAGCTTCTACAATTTGATCTGCTAACACTTCCTTGATTTTTGGTAAATCTTCGGTAGAGTTGATGCCAAAATAGTCCATAAAGGTTTTAGAGGTAGCATATACCAAAGGCTTGCCTGGTAACAATTCGTTACGGCCGCTAATGATAATGAGTTCTTTTTCCAATAATTTTTGAATAGAATAATCGCTATTCACACCTCTGATGGCTTCTACTTCTCCTTTAGTGATAGGTTGTTTATAAGCAATAATGGCTAAGGATTCTAAAGCGGCATTAGAAAGACGCTTTAAGAATTTATCTCCATTTAATTGAGCAATTGTTTTGTGAAATTCAGCCTTAGTTAAAAACTGCCATCCTCCTCCACTTTGTTTTAACTCGAATGGATAAAACTCAGTTGCATATTTTTCTTGAATGCCTTCAAGCGCACTCTCTACCTGGTCTAATTCAATGCGCTCTTCTAAAAAACCAAATGCATTATTGATTAGTTCTGTTATGTCATTTGCACTTAACGCTTTGTCACTTGCAAAAATTAACGCTTCAATATGAGGGATGATTTCACTAATTTCCATAATGGGTCGTTCTTATCCGTTTAAAGCAGCCGCACCACTTACAATCTCTGTTAATTCAGTGGTAATTGCAGCTTGTCTTGCGCGGTTGTAAGATATTTTCAATGATTTTAATAATTCGTTTGCGTTTTCACTCGCCTTATCCATTGCGGTCATTCTAGCGCCATGCTCACTTGCATTGGCATCTAAAACTGCTTTAAATAATTGAGTATTCAAGATTTTTGGCATCAATTCTGCCACCAAAGCTTCTTTTTGTGGTTCAAAAATAAAATCAGTTTTCTTTTTATTTTCTGTGGCCGCAATTTTTGGAATAGGTAAAAAGGGCTCTGCTTTAAATTCTTGTGTTGCAGCGTTTTTAAATTCGCTATAGATAATTTCTATCGCATCAAATTCTTTATTGGCAAATGCTTCCATAGCAGCCTTAGCAGCTACTTGTACATTGCTAAAAGTTAGATTTAAGAAGATATCTTTGTAGTCCGCATTCGTGGCAAAGCCAGACTTAGATAAACTTTCATATCCTTTCTTACCGATATTCCAGATACTAATATTTTGCTTAGGGTATTTCTCCTCAATAGTTGCTTTCGCTAATTTAACCACATTGGCATTGTATCCACCGCATAAACCTCTGTCGGAAGTAATTACAATTAACAATACATTATTCACTGGGCGAGTTTCTGCCAAGGCCAAATTCATATCCCCCTCTAAACTGCCAATAATGTTGCTTAACATATCTTGCAATTTGCGAGCATAAGGTCTCATTTGGGTAATGGCGTCTTGCGCACGGCGTAATTTAGCAGCACTCACCATTTTCATGGCTTTCGTGATTTGCTGAGTACTTTGAGTACTTTTTATTCTATTTCTTACTTCTTTTAACTGACCAGCCATAGTTTTAAAGTTTCCTGTGTTTTAGGCAGGCAAAGGTATCATATTTTTGCCCATTTTCCACTTTTAGGGGCCTTCAAGTTAATTTTTATATTGGGAAGCCTATAAAATGGCCAAACTGCCCCCAAATCCTTACCTTTGAGACCCTTATAATAGGCTTCCAATAAAAGTTTGGCACGCATATTGACATAGGGTACTTAACACAATTATTTAGAAGGCATATGTTGCAAATTATCAATAAGCTCTTTGGGGGTTCCAAAAGCGAAAAAGACGTCAAAAAGATCCAGCATTTAGTAGGGGTGATCAATGGTCATTTTGAGGGGTATCAGTCCTTGAACAATGATCAATTAAGAGCAAAAACAACCGAATTAAAGGCAAGGATCAAGGCTCAAACCAGCCAATTGGATGCGTTAATTGAGGAAGAACAAGCCAAAGCGGAAGCGTTGGATTTAAGCGATTTAATGGGGCGTGACGCTATTTATCAAAACATTGACAGTATTAAGAAGGATCGTGACCAAGAAATTGAGAAAGTACTTTGGGATATTTTACCGGAGGCTTTTGCAGTGGTTAAGGAAGCTGCACGTCGATTTACAGACAACGAGGAATTGGTGGCAACCGCTACCGATTTGGATCGTGAGTTATCTGTAAAGAAAGAATACGTAGAAATTAAAGGAGATCAGTCCGTTTTTCAAACTACATGGAAAGCGGCAGGTACACCGGTAACTTGGAATATGGTGCACTATGATGTGCAGTTAATTGGAGGGATCGTATTGCATCAAGGTAAAATAGCCGAGATGAGCACGGGAGAGGGTAAAACCTTGGTATCTACTTTGCCAGCTTATTTGAATGCATTGGCAGGAGAAGGGGTGCACATTGTAACGGTGAATGATTACTTGGCAAAAAGAGATAGTGAGTGGAATGGTACTTTATTTGAGTGGTTGGGTATAACGGTGGATTGTATTGATAAACACCAGCCCAATTCGGAAGAGCGTCGCAATGCCTACCGAGCCGACATTACTTACGGAACCAATAACGAATTTGGATTTGACTATTTGAGAGATAATATGGTTCACACACCGGAGGAAATGGTGCAACGTAAGCATCACTATGCAATGGTGGATGAGGTGGATAGTGTATTAATTGACGATGCGCGAACTCCCTTAATTATTTCTGGTCCCATTGGACATCAAACAGGAGAGCAACAATTTTTTGAGTTAAAGCCAAGAATTGAAAAATTAGTAGAAGCACAAAAGAAAGTAGTGAGTCAATTTTTGATTGAAGCTAAAAAGAAAATTGCTGAAGGGAATGACGATCCTAAGGACGGTGGAAAAGCTTTGTACAGTGCATTTAGAGGATTGCCAAAAAATAGCGCTTTAATTAAGTTTTTGAGTGAGCCAGGGGTGAGAGTGAAATTGCAGAAGTCGGAAAATTATTACTTGGCCGATCAGCAAAGAGAAATGCCAAAAGTGGATGCAGATTTATTCTTCCATATTGATGAAAAAAATAATTCCGTTGAGTTGACAGAAAAAGGATTGCACTTGATTACAGGTGCTGGAGAAGATCCTAACTTTTTCTTATTGCCCGATATTAGTGTTGCTTTAAATGCAATAGATATCAACGCTGCATTAAGTGCAGAAGAAAAACTACAACAAAAGGAAGTGATCATTTCCGATTACAGTATTAAAGCGGATCGTATTCATACCGTGAATCAATTGTTAAAAGCCTATACTTTATTTGATAACGATGTGGAGTATGTGGTGATTGAAGGACAGGTAAAAATTGTAGATGAGCAAACAGGTCGTATCATGGAAGGTCGTCGTTATTCAGACGGTTTACACCAGGCCATTGAAGCGAAAGAGAATGTGAAGATTGAAGCAGCTACGCAAACCTATGCTACTATTACCTTGCAGAACTTTTTTAGAATGTACCACAAATTGGGTGGTATGACCGGTACGGCAGAAACAGAAGCAGCAGAGTTTTGGAGTATTTATAAATTAGACGTGGTTTCTATCCCAACCAATATTCCTGCAGTGCGTATTGACGAACAGGATTTGGTATATAAAACTAAACGTGAAAAATTTGGCGCGGTCATTGAAGCCATTGAAGACTTAAGAGAAAAAGGACGTCCAGTATTAGTGGGTACCACCAGTGTGGAAGTAAGTGAATTGTTATCAAGAATGCTTCGTCAAAAAAATATCCCACACAATGTATTGAACGCAAAGCAACACGCGCGTGAAGCACAAGTGGTTGCGGAAGCAGGATTAACAGGAGCGGTAACCATTGCTACCAACATGGCGGGTCGTGGAACGGATATCAAATTAAGCCCTGAAGTAAAAGCAGTAGGCGGTTTAGCAATATTAGGTACAGAACGTCATGATTCTCGTCGTGTAGACAGACAGTTAAGAGGTCGTGCGGGACGTCAAGGAGATCCAGGTTCTTCCCAATTCTTTGTTTCTTTAGAAGATGATTTAATGCGCATGTTTGGTAGCGAAAGAATTGCCAAAGTAATGGACTTTGCTGGTTACAAAGAAGGCGAAGTAATTCAACATAGCATGATTACAAAATCTATTGAACGTGCACAAAAGAAAGTAGAAGAAAACAACTTTGGTATTAGAAAGCGTTTGTTGGAATATGATGATGTGATGAACAAACAAAGAACGGTGATTTACAAAAAACGTAATCACGCTTTGTTTGGAGAAAGATTGGCATTGGATATTGATAATGCTTTTTATCAAGTGATTGAAAACTTAGTCTTGTCTCATAAAACAATGGGCAGCTATGAAGACTTTAAATTGGCATTAATTGTACATGCTGGTTTCGATACCAAAATCACCGCGCAAGAATTTGCTGCAGGTAAAGAAAATGATTTAGTAGAGGCGGTATACCAAGAAGCGATTGCACATTACGAGTATAAGAAAAAAGACATCATGCAGGAAAGTATTCCTGTATTTAAGAAAATTAGATTAGAGCAAGGAAATCATATCGAAAATGTAATTGTTCCTGTAGGGGATGGCAAAGTGGCTTACAATGTATTGGTCAATTTAGATAAGAATGTGAGCACAGGTGGACAAGCATTGGCAACACAAGCAGAAAAATCTATTTCCCTAAGCTTGATTGACGATGCATGGAAAGAACATTTACGTGCAATGGATGACTTAAAACAATCTGTACAAACGGCTACCTACGAACAAAAGGATCCATTGGTGATTTACAAAATGGAAGCCTTTGAATTGTTCCGTAAAATGGATATTGAAATCAATCACAAGTTGGTTCAATTCTTATGTCATGTACACTTGCCAATTGAACAAGGGGTAAGAGAAGGCCGTCAACAAAAAACAGATTTAAGCAAATTAAATGCCGGCCGCACCGAAGAAGGGGTGGGGGAAAAACAATACCACGATCCAAGTGAACAAAAACAAGCACCTATAACAGTAGGTCCAAAAATTGGTCGCAACGATCCTTGTCCTTGTGGCAGTGGGAAAAAATACAAAGCATGCCATGGAAAAGATGCCGCTTAATAAATACATAGATCATACGATTCTAAAACCAACTTGCTTGGTTTCAGATATTGAAAAGTTATGTACCGAAGCAAAGCAATATGATTTTGCAGCGGTATGTGTGCCACCTAATTTTGTAAAATTAGCAAAAAAGCAAGTGGCTGGGTCCGATGTAAAAGTGGCAACTGTTATTGGATTTCCTTTTGGCTATAGTGCAACGGAGGCCAAGATCGCAGAAATTATTTTAGCGATGGTAGACGGCGCCGATGAGTTAGATGTAGTAGCCAATATTTCGGCTATAAAAAATGGAGACTGGGCTGCTATTGCAGACGAGATTAATCATATCATGCCTATTATACGTTCCAAAGGCAAGGCTGTCAAAATTATTATTGAATCTGGCGTATTAACCGATGATGAAATAATTAAGTGTTGCGATATTTATGGAATAGCAGGGATTGATTTTCTAAAAACTTCTACGGGTTATGCCGAGAAAGGAGCGAGTGTGGAAGCAGTACAATTGTTTAGAAAACATTTGCCAGAAGCAGTGCATATAAAGGCTTCGGGCGGTATCAGAGACTATGCCGCAGCCAAACAAATGATAGACGCTGGCGCTACGCGCATTGGATGTAGTGCAGGAGTGGCCATTGTAACAGGCGCTTTGGCAGATAATGCAAAAAGTAATTATTAATTGCTAACTTTAAATACAGGCATTTCGAACAGCAATGCGTATACATTCACTTTATTTGTGCGATTAACATGTTACTAGAAAAAATTAAAACATTAGCTGCCCAAGGGCAGGCAGAAAATATTGCAACACGCAGACATTTGCATGCACATCCTGAATTAAGTTACCAGGAGTTTGAGACTTGCAAATATGTACAAGCGCAACTTGCTAAAATAGGAATTCCTTTCACCGTGATTGCCACCACAGGCGTATTGGGAATCATTGAAGGAAAAAATCCAAGCAAACGTGTAATTGCATTGCGTGCCGACATGGACGCTTTACCCATTGAAGAAGAAAACGAGGTGGACTATAAATCAAAAAACCCTGGCGTGATGCACGCTTGTGGACATGATGTACATACCAGTATTTTATTAGGGGCTGCTAAAATTTTATGGACTTTACGTGATGAATTTGAAGGCACCATTAAATTATTGTTTCAACCGGGAGAGGAAAAAAATCCGGGTGGTGCGAGTTATATGATTCGAGATGGGGCATTACAAAACCCTACACCCCAAGGTATTGTTGGGTTACACGTACATCCAGGTTTGCCCTATGGCAAATTAAGTTTTAGAAAAGGACGCGTAATGGCCAGTGCGGATGAATTGTATGTAAGTATTAAAGGTCCAGGCGGACATGCTGCTACACCGCATCAAACAGTGGACACGGTTTTAGTAGCTGCACAATTAATTACGAGTTTACAGTCTGTGATTTCTCGCAATAGAAATCCACAAAATCCATCTGTCTTATCTATTTGTTCCATACATGGTGGCAATACGACCAATGTGATTCCAAGTGAAGTGAAACTGATGGGTACCTTCAGAGCCATGGATGAAGTATGGCGATTTAAAGCACATGAACTCATGTTGCAACAAGCGCAAGGAATAGCATTGGCAACCGGTGCTGAAATTGATTTCAGAGTTGACGTTGGTTATCCAACGGTAGACAATGAACCTATTATCACAGAAGCTGCTTGGAAATTAGCAGATCAATATATGGGAGCTGACAAGGTAGAAGAAACAGAACTAAGAATGGGCGCCGAGGATTTTGGCTATTATTCCCAAGTGATACCTGGTTGCTTTTTCCGATTGGGCGTACGCAATGAAAGTTTGGACGCCATACACAATGTACATACCCCAGTATTTAAAATAGATGAAAATGCCATTGCTCACGGAGTGGGGATGATGGCCTGGTTGGGAGTAAGCTTATTCAACGACTAGGCTTCTTTATACATTAATCATTAGTAATCAAACAATTAAGTCTGTAAAAACCCGTTTTACTATTAATTTACTACTTTTGACCTGAGCTAAAACTAACATTTGTTATAAATCTATTACATGTCGAATAAACAAAACCTTCGTAAAGACCAAGCCCTTGAGTACCATGCCAATGGACGACCTGGTAAAATAGAAGTGATTCCAACCAAGGAAACCAAAACGCAAAAGGATTTATCCTTGGCTTATAGCCCAGGTGTTGCAATTCCTTGTACCGAAATTCAAAACAATCCATCCGATGTTTACAAATACACTGCTAAAGGAAATTTAGTAGGGGTGATCTCTAATGGAACGGCCGTGTTAGGATTGGGAAATATTGGACCAGAGGCAAGTAAGCCGGTAATGGAAGGGAAGGCGGTCTTGTTTAAAATATTTGCAGACATTGATGTATTTGATATTGAGATTAACGAAACAGATCCTGACAAATTTGTACAAATTGTAAAATCCTTAGAGCCCACTTTTGGAGGGATTAATTTAGAAGATATTAAGGCACCTGAATGTTTTTACATTGAGCAAAAACTAAAGGAGCAAATGAATATTCCAGTAATGCATGACGACCAACATGGTACTGCAATAATTAGTAGTGCTGCCTTGTTGAATGCATTGGAATTACAAAAAAAGAAAATTGACAGAGCTAAGTTTGTGGTAAGTGGCGCAGGCGCTGCTGCAATGGCTTGTATTAAATTATATGTGGCTTTGGGCGCACGTTATGAAAACTTTACTTTGTTTGATAAGGACGGCGTTTTACACCAAGGCAGAACGGATTTAGGAGAAGATAGAAAACCGTTTGCTGTAAAATCTAAAGACATTACTATACAACAAGCATTCAAACAAGCGGATGTATTTTTAGGTTTGAGTGTGGGTAATGTTGTAACGCCAGAAATGGTACAGTCCATGCCTAAAAATCCAATTGTTTTTGCATTAGCGAATCCGGATCCTGAAATTGGTTACGAAGCAGCAAGTAGTGCAAGAAAGGATATTATCATGGCAACAGGTCGTTCAGATTATCCTAACCAGGTGAATAACGTACTTGGATTCCCTTATATTTTTAGAGGTGCATTGGATGTGCGTGCCAAGCAAATTAATGAGGCCATGAAATTAGCGGCTGTAAAAGCCTTGGCGGAACTGGCCAAAACAGCGGTGCCAGATATTGTGAACATGGCATACAATCAACAAAACTTATGTTTTGGTAGTAATTATATCATTCCAAAACCATTAGATCCTAGATTGTTAAGCACTTTAGCACCTGCAGTAGCCAAAGCCGCAATGGATTCGGGTGTGGCGCAAATTAAAATTAACAATTGGGATGAATACGTTGTACAATTAAACAAGCGATTAGGTTTAGACAATCAATTAATGCGTTTAATTAGCAATAAGGCAAGACGCGATCCTAAACGTCTGGTGTTTTCGGATGCTGAAAATACCAAAGTATTAAAAGCAGCAAGCATTGTCTATGACGATGGTATTGCTTATCCTATTTTATTAGGTAATGAAACTAGAATTAAAGCCATCGCTGATGCCAATAATATTGATATTACAGATTTGCCAATTATTGATGTGCGTAGTGATGCAATGGAAGCAAAGCGTGAATTTTTTGGTTCTTTATTATTCCAAAAAAGACAACGCAAGGGCGTTAATAAATACGAGAGTTTAAAATTAATGCGTACCCAAAATTATTTTGGTGCGATGATGGTAGAAACCGGAGAAGCAGATGCAATGTTATCGGGTTTAACGCGAAATTATGCTGATGGTATAAAGCCTGCATTACAAACCATTGGCGTGGAAGAAGGCGGAAGCAAGATTGCGGGTATGTATTTATTATTGACTAAAAAAGGCCCTTTATTTTTAGCGGATACCACAGTGAATATTAATCCTACCGCCGAGGAGATTGCAGATATTACTTTATTGGTGGCGAAAGAAGTGCGCAATTTTAATATGGTGCCAAGAGTTGCTATGTTGAGTTATTCTAATTTTGGAAGTAGTGATACGCCAGATGCAAAGAAAATGGCAGAAGCAACGCGTATCGTAAAGCAAAAGAATCCTAATTTAATTGTAGACGGTGAAATGCAAGGGATGTTGGCATTCAATAAAGAAATTTTAAGAGATAACTATCCATTTAGTGATTTAGTAGATGCAGATGTGAATGTATTGATCTTCCCTAATTTAACAGCAGGTAATATTTCTTACCACTTATTAAAAGAAGTGGGTGGAGTAGATATTATTGGTCCCATCCTTTTGGGATTGAAAAAGCCCGTAAACGTGTTGCAATTGGGTTCAGATGTACGTAACATTATTAATATGGCTACTGTTTCGGTGGTGGATGCGCAATTAAAAACGCGTATTGACACAGAAGCAGAAGTACAAAGAACGAGTTGGTGGAAACGTATGAAAAAGCGTAAGCAATAGAAAATCACTAACTTTACGGTATGAATTTTTTTACGCATTTTGGCAAGTACCTTTTAATGTTAAAAGGGATGTTTACAAAAACCGAAAATCCTAGGATGTTTTGGAAAGAGTACATCAAGCAATGCGTGGATATTGGGATAGGCTCTTTACCCATTGTAGTCATCATTTCTTTTTTCTTAGGTGCGGTAATGACCGTGCAAACTACAGCGCAATTGGTAAACCCCTTGGTACCTTTGTCTACTATTGGTATTATTGTGCGCGATGGGATGTTATTGGAATTTGCCCCTACTTTTTTATGTATCGTATTAGCGGGGGTAGTGGGAAGTAAGATTGCTAGTGAATTAGGCAATATGCGCACTACCGAGCAAATTGACGCCTTAGAAATTATTGGAATTAACTCTAAAAATTATTTAATCCTTCCTAAAATTTTGGGTGCCTTTACGATGGTGCCATTGCTAGTGGGCATTTCTGCGGTTATTGGTATTTGGGGTGGCTATTTAGTAGGGGGTTGGGCTGGTGTGATTCCCAATGAAGTTTTCCTAAACGGAATACGCAAGGGAGTGAAAACGGAATACGTAAATATTGCTTTTTATAAATCTTTCATATTTGCCTTTATTATTAGCACCGTTCCAGCCTACTTTGGTTATTATGTAAAAGGAGGTGCCTTAGAAATTGGTAAGGCGGGTACCCGATCTGTGGTAGTAAGTTGCATACTTATTTTAATAGCCGATTATTTAGTGGCTGCCATTGCTTTATAAGTTAACTTAGTAGTATAAATATTTCACATGAAAATAAGTTTTCACGGCGCTGCGCGTACCGTAACAGGTTCCAAACATTTAGTACAATTAAATAGTGGTGAAAGTTTTTTATTAGACTGCGGCATGTTTCAGGGCATGGGCAGAGATACGGATGGTTTAAATGCCAGCTTTGGTTTTGATCCTACTCAACTTGACTTTGTGATTTTATCACATGCGCATATTGATCATACTGGCTTGTTACCAAAACTAGTGAAAGAGGGCTTTAGGGGAAATATTTATTGTACTCCAGCCACTAAGGCGCTCACAGAAATATTATTGGAAGATTCTGCTATGATTCAAAGGGATGATGCCAAATTTGGTAATAAGCGAAGAGCCAAGCAGGGACTGCCTCCCATTGATCCCTTGTATGACATGGAGGATGTGAATTTAACCCTTCCTTTACTTACGGTAGTAGATTATAATAAACCTACAACTATTTCTGAGCATGTTGAGTTATTGTATACGGATGCAGGACATATCATTGGAAGTGCAGCAGTGAATTTAAAAATAAAGGAAGAAGGGGAAATCAAGACCCTTACATTTAGTGGGGATGTGGGAAGATATCGAGATATGATTTTAAGATCGCCTGCTGTTTTTCCGCCAGCAGATTTTGTGATTATAGAAAGTACTTATGGTGACAAATTGCATGATTTGATTCACACGACGCCTGACGATTTATTGCATTGGATACAAACTACCTGTGTAGAAAACAAAGGAAATTTAATTATCCCTGCTTTTAGTGTGGGCCGTACCCAAGAAATTTTGTACGAGCTCAATCAATTGTCTTTAGAAAAAAGATTGCCACATGTGCCTGTTTATGTGGACAGTCCCTTGAGTATTGAAGCTACTGATGTAGTCAAATCTTTTCCTAAATTATTTAACAAGACCATTCAACATGTGTTGGAGATAGACGATGATCCATTTGATTTTGAGGGACTGCGTTATATTAAATCCGTTGAGGAAAGCAAGGCCCTAAATGAGGACTTACATCCTAAGGTAATTATTTCTGCTTCTGGCATGGCGGATGCAGGAAGGGTTAAACACCATATTAAAAACAATATTGAAAATCCTAAATCTGCGATTTTATTGGCTGGATACTGTGAGCCACACTCTTTGGGAGGTCGTTTAATGAATGGACAGAAGGAAGTGCGCATTTACAGTGAAACCTATCCGGTAAAAGCCAAAGTGGGGTCCATCAAAAGCATGAGTGCCCATGGAGATTACGAAGATTTAATGCAGTTTCTAGCCTGTCAAATACCCGACTTAGTCAAACAAGTATTTGTAGTACACGGGGAGGCGGATGTGCAGGACCATTTTGCGGAGCGCTTGCGCAAAAAAGGCTTCAAGGAAGTAATCGTCCCTGAAATGCATGAGACATTTGTAATGCAGTAATCCTTGATTGGGGTAATTTTATTAAATTTACCGCATGAAAACGACCACTACTATTTTCCTGTATTTATTTGCAGCCCTTTATTTAATGGTCCATTTTGTGCCGGACTTGGATGGCGCCGATGTAATGGGTGCGCAATGGTTATATACAAGTGGTTTGGACTTGTTGGTGCTTGCCTATATTGCCTATCATTATTCACATTATAAGGAAGCCATCAAAGGCATTTTCAAAATTTCATACACGATCGTATACAGTTTATTTTTGGTATGGGCGCTTGGCTCTTATTTTTATGCCATCAATGGGATTGAAGCCCTGGTATGCTTAGCGCGTTTGGTGAGTACCTTTTTAGTATTTACCAACCTCTCAATTTTATTATACAAAAAAGAAACGAAATCGGTTTTCTTGCAATTGTCTTTATTGATTTCATTGGTATTGTTATTTGATGCGTTTACGGTGATTAAAGGATTCTCAGAAAAAGTGGGAGAAATGTCCTTAGATAGTTTGGTACTTAGTTTAATGGGTAATAACGGGAACAAAAACGTAATGGCGGCAAGTTTGTTGATTAAATTTCCATTTGCCGTTTATTATATTGTTAATAGTAAGTTTGCCGGCAAGTTCCTGGGCGTATTAAGTTTATTTCTAGGTGTTTTTGCTTTATTTATTTTAAATACCCGATCTACTTTTGTAGGGCTGTTTTTAATCCTACTTGTTTTTACTTTATCTACACTATACTTTAAAAGAAAGTCAAGTAAAAAGTCCATTGCGGTGCAATTGGCACTGTTTATTGTTCCTGTAGTGATTGCATTTTTCGCCGCTAATATGGTTTTAGAAAATGCCATCAATATACAAGGAAGCCAAGGGGGCTATGGAACCGTAACTAAAAGGATTGAAGATATTTCAATTGCCAAAGGAAGTGACCGTTTACACCTATGGTCTGCGGCGATTGACTACTTTACAAAACATCCCATTTTGGGTGGAGGCTATGGGAACTGGAAGTTGGCTTCCATCCCCTATGAGAAAGAATTTACCAACGACTTGTTTGTACCTTATCATTCTCACAACGACTTTTTAGAAACCTTTGCCGACCTGGGCATTATTGGAGGGGTTTTGTATGCGGGATTATTCTTATTGGTGTTTTTGTTTACCCTTCGTATTTGGCGCAATCAAAATTTAAAAGAATATCACTTAACCGCGACCATTGCTTTTATGGGTATTACCTGCTACTTTGTAGATGCTTTCTTGAATTTTCCTACAGAGCGAACTTCCATGCAAACCATGTTTGCCTTTTCAGCAGCCTTGGTATTTGCGCCTCATTTTCTTTTGGAAAAGAAAGAGCAGGTTGGAGCCCAAAATTTTCTTTCAACTTGGGGCCCTAAATTATTTTTGCTTTGCTGCTTTTTAATCCTAGTGCCATCTATTTATATCAATCAACAGGTATACAAGTCCTTAAAGGTGCAGAAATATGTGATGGGAGAGATTGATGCCGATCCTAAAATGGCATTAGATGAAGTGAAGGACGCCTTTCCTACTTTCCCTAATTTATCTACTTCTACTTTGCCTATACCTGCCCTAGTAGCTAGGTATTATTTTAGAGATAAGCAATATGACCAAGCAATGCGCTTGTTGAATGAGAGTCAACATCTTAATCCTGCCTTGCATTATAACGACTTTATTAAAACAGCCGTGTTTGCCGCTCAACAAAATTTCGACAGTGTTTCTTTTTATGCCAAACGTGCTTTTTACAATTGGCCGAGAGCAACCAGTTATTACAAAAATGTAATCTTTGCTGCCTCCAGACAAAAAGATACTGCCGAGATTAATAAGGCATTTGCGACCTATGTAAAATATAGAAATGAACCAGAAGCATGGAATCAGTTTTTATTGGGACGTTTTGAATTGTTAGGCCCTAAGAATGCCTACTCCTTAAAAATGTTGGATTCTGCTTTGAAATTATTCCCTAAAGACACCACCACTTTTGTGAGAATACGGGGCTTATTTGCAAGTGGGGGCGCCGCCATAGCACCAGCAGCCAATGATTATACTGTAAGAGGTGTTCAAGCATTTCAAAAAGGAAATTATTTAGGTGCAGCTGAAATGTATAAAAAAGCATCGGAAGCAGATCCTACTAATTATACCCATATTGAAAATTTAGGTATCTGTTATTATTCCGCAAAGCAATTTGAAAGAGCGATTCCTTATTTTGATAAAGCCATTGGTTTACCATCAGCCACTACTGGAAAATCTGAATTCTTTAAAGCCATGTGTTTAATTAGTTTAGGGAAAAAGGATCAAGCCTGCGGAGCTTTGCAAGCTGCAAAGCAAAAAAAATACCCTAATGTGGATCAGTTTATTACGGCCAATTGTAAATAGTTTGACTTCTTTGTATTTTCACCTTGAGATTTACTTTTTAATCAGGACAAACTGTTTTATTTTTATCCCATAAATCAGTCCCTGAGCATGTCCAACGAAACTAAAATAACCTGTCCTAATTGTGGTCAAGAAATTGACGTAAATAGTGTAATCTCCCATAATTTAGAAGAGGAGTTTAAGAAAAAGTACAATGCTAAATGGGTAGAGGAAAAAAAGAAATACCAAGAAGAAGTTGACAAGCTAGAGAAGCAAAAGCAAGAAATTGAATTGCTAAAAGAAAATCAAGAATCCTTGGTGGCCGAAAAATTAGCTGCTGCAGTAAAGGCTGAAAAAGAAAAATTTGAGCAACAAATAAAGGCTCAATTACAAGAAGAGCAATCGGAGCGTATTGCCTCAATGACAAAAGAATTACAAGAAAAATCCGAACAAGTTAAGGAGTTGAATAGGGCAAAGGCCGAGATTGAACAAATTAAAAGAGAGAAGGCCGAAATGAAAGAAGCCATTGAAGCCGAGACGGCCAAGTTGATGAATGAAAAAATTAACGAGGAAAAAGAAAAAATAAGAAAAGCAGAGCACGATAAAAATGAAATGGTGGTTGCGGAATTACAAAAGCAATTGGATGATCAAAAGCGTTTAACAGAAGAAATGAAACGCAAGCAGGAACAAGGTTCTATGCAATTACAAGGGGAAGTGCAAGAATTGGCGATTGAAGAATGGTTGACTTCTAATTTTCCTTTAGATACGATTGAAGAAATTAAAAAAGGAGATCGTGGTGCGGACTGTGTTCAAATTGTACATACACGTTCTACTCAAAATTGTGGCACCATTTATTACGAGAGTAAGCGTACCAAAAATTTTGAACCCAAGTGGTTGGAAAAATTAAGAGATGATATTCGTGCTAAAGGCGCCAATATTGGTGTATTGGTAACGGATGCCTTTCCTAAGAATATGGACCGGATGGGGATGGTGGAAGGAATTTGGGTTTGCTCTTTTGAAGAGTTTAAAGGACTTTGTTTTGTATTAAGAGAGAGTATTGTTCAATTAAGTTTGGTAGCGGCTTCTCAAGAAAACAAAGGAGAGAAAACTTTAATGTTATATGATTTCTTAATTAGCAATGAATTTAGATTACAAGTGGAAGCTATCGTAGAAGGCTTTACGCAAATGCAAGCCGACCTTATCTCCGAAAAGCGCTCAATTATGGGACATTGGAAGAAAAGGGAGAAACAAATTGAAAAAGTGTTGTTGAATACGAACTATATGTACAATTCTATCAAAGGGATCGCAGGTAGTGCCATTCAGCCTATTAAAACCCTAGAATTACCCGACGCCAATTTAGAGGACATCGAAGACGAAGAATAGTAAGTGGGATAAGTGAACCAATCCGCCCGTAGGTTGTTATACTTTAAATAGCAACATGAAAGCCCTCTATATTTCTCTTGGTTTATTGGCCATTTACTTTGTGTTTCAGTCCTTTATCACAGCAAATGCTTTGAAAACGGAAAAGCAAAAATTCAGGACGGTTTTAAAAGACAATGAATTAGAAATTCGTTTCTACCCTCCAGCGATGATGGCTACCATTTATTCGGATGCCACTAGCTATAAAGGAGCTGCCAATAGCGGCTTTAGAAAACTTGCTCGTTTTATATTTGGAGGGAATGAAGAAAATACGGGCATTTCCATGACGGCGCCGGTAAGAATGAATATGTCGGAAAAAGGTTCAGAAATGAGCTTTGTAATGCCTAGCAAATACGATGAAAAAACCTTGCCTAAGCCCAAAGACGCAAGTATACATATTCATCAGTCTCAACCACAATATGTGGCTGTAATTTCCTTTGGGGGTTATGCAAGCGACGAAAAAATAAACACCTACAAAAACAAATTGACGCAAATTTTAAATCAGCGTAAAATTAAAATTACAGGTGTGTATACTTTTTTAGGATACAATGCGCCTTATCAATTTTTAGCTAGAACCAATGAAGTTATAATCCCTATTGAATGGAAAGAGTAGATAATGATAGAGTGATTGAAATGGCTTGGGAGGATCGAACTCCTTTTGAGGCCATCTTAGTGCAATTTGGATTGTCTGAAGCAGCTACCATTAAGCTCATGCGTTCCGAACTTAAACGCAATAGTTTTAATTTATGGCGTAAGCGGGTTAATAGTGGAATAAGTCAAAAACACCTTATGAAAAGAAGTGACGACATTAAAAGATTTAAGTGTTCCAGACAAAAGGCTATCTCTATGAATAAAATCAGCAAACGTTAATTGCTATTTATTTCAAGCCAATGCAAGACTATGCCCTTTGTAGGCTAATTTAGGTTGCAGGATACTTTTTCTTTTTACAAGCCTCGCTACAATACTTTACTTCCTCCCAACTTTTTTCCCATTTCTTTCTCCAACTAAAGGGCCTATTGCAATGCAAGCAGATTTTGGAGGGCAGGTTTGCTTTATGCACGGTTTTGGATCTGCTATTTTTCATGGAATCATTTGTCTAAAGGTGAGGTTTATCCTTGGGCCATTTACTTTTTTTGATTTGGGTAAAGCGTGCCACCAGTTTTGTTGTAAACTACCCGCCATTTCCAATAAAGACCCATTTTCAAGAAGTAGAGATTGGGTTTCCTTAGTGGCTTTGTGTTTAAAACTAAATTTTCTTGCTGCGCCCATACTTAAAGAAGCGATAGAGCTATTAGGAGCAATCTCTTTTTCATCGTCACTATGCCAGCCCATTCCCTCGTCTCCATCGTGATATAGGTTTAGTAAACAAGCATTATAGTGTTGATGGGTATGGTCAGTAATGAATGCTTTTAATATCAATAAAAAAGGGGGCCAGGGTAAGCCTTTTTTGGTTTTGTTGGAATAGGTATATTCAATAAGTTCATCTGCGTAAAAAGCTACCTTTCTTTTGGTCGTAATTTCTTTGCCAAACATAATTACTTTCTCATTGGCCCATTCAATTTTGTGGAAGAGTTCTTCCCAATAATAACTGTTTTGTTCCGCAGTTAAAATAGGTCCAAAATAATGCGCTTGTCCATCCTGGTTTATGATATTTGGAAAATTTATTTTCATGAGATGTTTTGTCTTGATGATGATCTGAATTTTGTTTTCCTTTGCGCTTCTACAACAAATTTACCGCATAATTGTTTTACTCTAAACCTATCTCATGCAAGCAGCCATCCATCAATTAAAGTCAAGTATACAGCCTACTAGGGAAAACTTATTAGCCCATCCCGTATATGCTCAAATTAAGGATTTTGAAGGCATGCAAAAATTTGCAAAGTACCATGTGTTTGCAGTATGGGATTTCATGAGCTTATTAAAATCCTTACAAATAGGACTTACTTGCGTTCAATTGCCATGGGTGCCTGTTGGTTCTGCGAATACCCGTTTTTTAATCAATGAAATTGTTGCTGGAGAAGAGTCGGATATGGATGAGCAAGGAAATAGAATCAGTCATTTTGAATTGTATTTGGCCGCAATGCAACAAATGGGTGCAGATGCCAGTAAAATGGAACAATTACTTGCTTTGTTAAAGGCTGGTAAGTCCATTCAGGAGGCCATTGAGGCAACGGAGGTACCCAACTCGGTTAAACAATTCTTGCACTATACTTTCCAAATTGCACAGGAAGCCCCCTTGCATGTAAAGGCTGCTGTATTTACTTTTGGAAGAGAGGACTTAATCCCTGATATGTTCACCCAGATTTTGAATAAAATTTATGCGGAACATCCAGATAAGGTTTCCATATTTAAATATTATATCGAAAGGCATATCGAAGTAGACGGGGGACACCATAGTCAACTTGCTACGGAAATGGTTGCGGAACTTTGTGAAAATGACGCTCATAAATGGGAGGAAGCTACCCAGGCGGCGATCAAATCTTTAGAAATGCGCGCCCATTTATGGAATGCAATCATCGAATAGCTCCTTTACTCAACCTTTTCCTATTATTTGTGTTTTACTGATATAACAATTTACGTTTTATGGGTAATTATTTAGTAGTAGGAGGATCCTCCGGTATTGGCTTACAAGTAGTACAGGATTTAGCAGCAGAAGGACATCGGGTTCATGCCACTTATCATCAACATCCAATAGAAAATAATGGATCTATTAGTTATCATCCATTAAATGTATTGGAGGAAACCTTGGATTTTGGTTTTTTAGATACGCCGTTGGATGGCTTGGTATTTTGTCCAGGAGCGATTAACCTAAAACCGTTTGCAAGAATTACGCCTTCTGATTTCATAGCAGATTATCAATTGCAAGTAATTGGCGCCGTTAAAGTCATTCAAGCAGTCCTGCCTAAATTAAAAGAGGTAGAAAACGCATCCATTGTATTATACTCCACGGTGGCCGTGCAAGTGGGTTTAAATTTTCATTCCTTAGTAGCTAGTTCAAAAGGAGCTATTGAAGGATTGACAAAGGCACTTGCAGCCGAATTAGCGCCAAAAATTAGAGTAAACTGTATTGCGCCATCTTTAACCAATACTCCATTGGCCGCTAGTTTATTAAACAACGAACAAAAGATGGAAGCCAATGCGCAAAGACATCCGTTAAAACGTGTGGGCACATCCGAAGATTTGGCCAATATGACCAGCTTTTTGCTTTCCTCAAAAGCTGCTTGGATTACAGGTCAAATTTTTCATGTAGATGGTGGAATGAGTACTTTAAAATAAGCAGTTTACTGATCAATTAATTTATAAAAGCCCGAACTATGTTTGGGCTTTATTGTTATATAGTTATGTCCATTATTAAAGTAAATCATATTAGTAAACATTTTGGCAACCTAAAGGCAGTAGATGACCTTAGTTTTGAAGTAAAGCAAGGGGAAGTGTTTGGGTTTTTGGGTCAAAATGGATCTGGAAAAAGTACCACTATTCGCATGTTGCTTTCTTTAATACATCCAACCAGTGGCCATATAGAACTTTTTGGCATGCCCTTGGAACGTAATCGCAACGAAATACTCGAAAAGGTAGGGGCTATTATTGAACGTCCAGATTTATATCCTTATTTAAGTGCAAAAGAGCATTTGCACTTATTTGCCAAAGTAAGGAAGCAAAAAATTGCAGGATCTGCAATAGAAGGAACCTTAGATAAAGTGGGTTTACTAGACAGAGCATCGGACAAAGTGCAAACCTTTTCATTGGGGATGAAACAAAGATTGGGCATAGCTATTGCACTCGTTCACAATCCCCAGCTTATTATTTTGGATGAACCTACAAATGGATTGGATCCTCAAGGCATTGCAGATATTCGTAATTTAATCCAAAAGCTTTCAAAGGAAGAAGGAAAGACGGTCCTCGTGTCTTCTCACTTGCTTTCTGAAATTGAACAAGTGGCTACTCAAATTCTGATTATTCATAAGGGTAAAAAAATGGTAGAAGGTGCTACCAAGGATTTGTTGGACCCAGAGAAAAAAATTGTACAAATTAAAAGCCTGGATGATGCGAAATGCATGCAAGTGCTTTTGGCGGGAAGTTTTAGCAACTATATTCTCCCTAGAAAAGAAGGGGTATTTCTAAAACTACCAACTTATGAAATTCCTTTATTAAGTGAAAGCTTAATAAAAGCGGGTGTTCCAATTATAGGTATTGAGACCAAGAATTCCCTAGAGGATTATTTTTTACAAGTCACTTCAAATTTATAATTATGTGGTCTTTGATAAGTGTAGAGCTTTATAAAATATTTAGACGTCCGCGCACCTATATTGCCTTTGGTGCTATTGCTGCATTGATTGTAGTGATACAATTAGGTTTAAAAATAGATGGAGACGCCTATGCTGGATTTTTAATGAAGGACATTAATGATACTTTAACGGTTGACGGTAAAGTATTAAATGGTTATTTAATTTGTTATATTTTATTACAACTTTTGTTGGTGCATGTTCCTTTACTAGTAGCATTAATTGCTGCGGATATGATTTCAGGAGAAGCCAATTTAGGCACTTTGCGTTTATTGTTTACCACGCCTTTTAGTAGAACGCAATGGGTATTGGCTAAATTTATTGCAGCTAGTGTATATACCATTCTACTATTAATTTGGCTAGCCTTTTTAGCGTTATTTGTAAGTATGTGGATTTTTGGTACCGATGATCTGTTTTTAATGAAGTCCAATTATGTGGTATTAATAGAACAACAAGATGTGCTATGGCGTTATGTGGGGGCCTTTGTGTTTGCGAGTTTCTCCTTGTTAACTGTAACCAGTCTTGGCTTTTTAATGTCCAGTATGGCCAATAATTCCATAGGTCCTATTGTGGGCACCATGAGTGCAATTGTATTTTTTACCATTTTAAGTACTTTAAATATTCCCTTGTTTTCACTTGTTAAACCCTATTTGTTCACGACTCATATGAATAATTGGAAAGAATTTTTTGACATTCAGGTAAACGGCGACAATGAAGCGATTACAGGCAGTATATTAAATGTTCCTAAAATTAAAACCTCATTAATTGTACTTACCCTTCATATTATTTTATTTGTTTCTGCTTCTATTGTTATTGTAAAAAAGAAAGACATTCTTAGTTAATTGATACCATGAAAAAACGATCCCCTTTATTCTTATTTGTATTCCTATTATTTGGCATAACTACCAATGCTCAAACGGACCCCTTGATTGAAAAAGTGAGTCAAAAATTGGCCTTGGTAAATGATTATGTAGCAGAAGGTACTATGAAAACAGATGTTGCTTTTATTAAAGCAAGCTTGGGCAAGGTAAAAGTGTACTTTAAAAAGCCCAATTTATTAAAAGTAAAAAAGGATGGGGGTATTTCTTTATTGCCGAGAGGAGGCGTATCCTTAACAATAAATACTTTATTGAATACTAAGCAATACACGGCCATTCCTGGGGGAAATCAGGTGTTAAATGGGAAAACCCTCACTGTTATTAAGCTTATTCCCAATGATGACAATTTGGATTGGGTGATTTCAACATTATGGATTGACCCCGTGGAAGCATTGGTATACAAAACGGCTACCACTACTAAAGAAAGCGGTAGTTATGAAATTACTATGCAATATGGTGCTTTTGCTAAATATGGATTAGCAAGCAAAATTGTGTTTAGTTTTAATACCAAGGACTACAAGTTACCTAATGGAATTACCTTAGAGTTTGGAGACGAAGATCCGACAGCTAAGCAAAAAGCTATGAAAAATAAAAAAGGGACTATTGAAATAACTTATCACAATTACACCATTAACAAGGGCATTCCTGCAGGAATATTGTAAAGGCTATTCCAGCGTACCAGCAGCCCATTTGTTTTTGAAGATACTGGTGAAAAACTTGGCTTTAAGCGCAATATTTTTTTGTTCACTTTCCAAATATTTCATCTCCCTGCTATTAATCAGGAATAAGCTACTTTCTCCAATTTTAAATTTCATATCCTCGGTATCCAATAAAGTCTTGTTCGCTTCTAAAGAGGAAGCGCTAAAGGAAATTTGTTGTTTCAATGAAGAGAATTCGGCAAAATTACTTCTTATCTTATTTTCAATTTCTACAGCTAAATATTTTCTATCCCAACCTAGGTTTTCAATTTTATTTTTCGTTTTACCCAATTCACCTCTAGCTTGTCTTTGGAATAGGGGTAGGCTAATGGTGAAGCCGTATTTATAATTGTTGTTATTATTCAAATTTCCAGGTAGTTGATAATTTTTCTCAAGCAAATTGTAGTTCATTTTTAGACTTGGAAAAAGTTCCACTGTTTTCAACCTCTTTTCAATCTCTAAGATGCTCATTTTTTGATTGGCCATTTCAATTTTTGGATGAAAGCGCATGCTATTATTGATAGTTTGCTCTAAATTATCCAATTGAATTTGATTGATATCGCCTGCAATGAATTGCTTGTCTGGGACAATGCTTGCATCTAAGGTATAGGGTAGTCCGTTTTGTGTCCAAAAGAAGTTGCTTAGCTCAAATTTCGCTTTTTGTAAATCAATATAGGCCTGCACTTCCATCATTTCAATGGTCTGCAACTGCATAAGGGATTCGGTGGTATCAATGGCGGCTCTGTCTCCAGATAAATAAGCGTTCTTTACTACTTGAAACCTTTGCTTATTATTGATTACCGATTTTTTGTATAATTCATGAACATAATAGGCGTTTACCCAATTCCAATAAGCTACACTTGCATCTAAGATCAAATCGTTTACCACCAATTTTTGTTCAAATCGAGTGAGTTCGACAAAATACTTCGCTTGATTCACAACAGACTTTCTCTTGTCAACTAAGAGTCCTCTAAAAGGGTCCATACTTACCCCTAAGTAAGAACTTTTGTATTTTGAAAGGGAAGGGTCTAAGTTTACACCAATATTGTTGTCAAGGCCTGCTTTGAAATCCAATCCATACCAAGTAGGTATTTTCAATTCACTATTATTATATTGATAGTAGAGTTGGTTGTCAAATGTTTTTTCCTCGGAACTCATTTGTACGGTTGGATCAAAAGTTGATTTCGCAACCATTAGCTCTTTTCTTGCAATTTCTTTTTGAAGCAAGGATTGTTTCACTACGGGGTGAAACTTTCTTACAATATCAATTGTATTTTCAATAGTCAATACCTTATCCTGCCCAATAGCAATATTGCTTTGGAAAAAAAATAGGAGTAGATAAATAACGGAGATAAAGCGCATTTTATTTAGATTTTTTATCTTCTTTAGTTTTATAGTAATCTGGAGGGAACCCATTAATCTGACGCCATAACTCATACCAAACAGGAACCGTTTTCAAAAGAGCAAATCCCCTAACGCCTGTACCTGTTCTAAGTTCTATAGGCCATGTTTGAACACTGGAATCCGGAACCACTAAGATTCTAAATTTGCCATTCTCATTTCTGTTGTTTTCGATCATACTGACCTCGCCTGCAAAAGTTCCATAACTATTATCTGGCCAGCCAGAAAATACAATTGCTGGGAAGCCATCAAAAGCCAATCTAACTTTTTGCTTGTTATTGATTAAAATCAAATCCATCGGACTCACAAAAAGTTCAACAGCATAATGAATATTGGTTGGCACCATCTCTACAATCATATCTCCTTCTTTCACGATTTCGTTGATTCCAGATTTTTTTGCTTTGATGATTTGCCCATCCTGTGGTGCAATTAACCATTTTTGATTTCCACGGGTAATGTAATTGGATAAAACGTTTGAGTTTTTTGCGATATCGCCTTCTGTAACTGCAATCTCCCCTCTGGAGGTGGCAATTTCACTTTTAGACTTAAACATTTTATCATTTGCATCCTGTTTAATGGAATTAATTTCAATTTGAGCAATACCTATTTCTTGTCTTGTATTTAGTAATTTTTGTTGTTTTTCAGTAAGTATAGCAGAAGCTTTGTTATTCTGCCCTGTTCTTTTTTCGAGTTCTACCAAAGAAATAACACCTTGGTTGTATAATTGCTTTCCTCTTTTTAATTGCTCTTCAGCAATTTTGTATTCAACTTCCGCAGCAATCATTTCGGCGCTATCACTTAGGACTTTTCTTTTGTATTGCTCAATTTTGTTTTGGTAAGCACTTATTTTAAGGTCTCGGTTGTTTTCGATAGCAGACACTTGATCTTGGATAGCACTAATTTTTTCTTGGTAAAATTGACGCTTTTGTTCTTTTGAACTAAGTTGTAACTTGGTTCGGTCAATTAAGTTGGCATCTAAGTAGTCGTCTTTTGTATCTGCTAATTCAACAAGGGTATCTCCTTTTTTTACAAAATCCCCTTCTTTAATATACCATTTAACAATTCTACCTGGAATAATGGTGTTGATTTGTTGTGGACGTTGATCCTGGTATCTAGTAGTTACCTGACCATTTGTATTAATATTCTGTGTCCAAGGGAGGAACAGCACGACAATTAAGAACAATAAGGACCCAATCAGCCATAAGCCAATCTTACTATTTCTGTCGTATCTATAAATATGCTTGGATGCTATAGGGGTATATCCTTGCTCGGTTTTAATTTTTTCTATTGTATTTTTCATAACTAATTAACTAAAGGTAAAACAGTGCTTGGTTGTCCAATTTTGTTGATTTTTCCATCTTCTAGCCAAATAATTTTATCTGCTTTTTCTGCGAATAGTTTATATCCGCTTGCAACTATACAGGTGGTATTTTTAAGAGAAAATAAATAATCCGTAATTCGTTGATTGGATTCTGCATCTGACAATTCAAATGGCTCGTCCAAAATCAATAACTCTGGTTGATTCATAATGGCTCTTAATATTAATATCTTTTTTGCGATAATGGTACTTAGCCCTTTTCCTGTTGGTCGCAATCTAGCATTTAACCCATCTGGCAATTGACTAATAAAGGAATCAATTCCTAAAATTTTTGCCACTTTCATAATTTCAGCAGCCTCAATACTTTCATTACCCATGCAAATATTGTCAAATAAGGTACCGTCAAATATGTCTTGCTCGTGATAAAAAATGCCAATATTTTTTCTAAATTCCTTCTGGTTTAAGTTGTTCAATGGAATTTTATTTACGTTAATGGTGCCAGTATAGTTTTTGATGGTTCCGCCAATAAGTTCTAATAATAAAGACTTGCCCGCACCCCCTTCACCCATAATGCATACCTTTTCTCCAGCTTGAATTGTGAAGGAAACATGGTCAATTAAATGTTTTTGCTTGTCATTTTTAAGACACAAATCATTTACATCAATTTCGGTACCCGTAGGATTTACTGGGTAAGTTAAATTGCCAATGGTTTCTTCGTTTTTTGATTTAATACTGTCTAATTTCTCTATACCGGTTAAAATATTATAACCTACTTCTAGGTTTAGAATTAATTTTTCCACTGCAGAAAGAATTAATAAAATGACAATCTCGGCAGCAATGAATTGACCAATATTCAATTGTTGGTTCACCAACAAGATGGCGCCAATAATGAGCATGATAGCAGAAATAAGTAGTTTAAACCCAATTAAACTCCAGTATTGAAATTTCAATATTTGAAAATGCTTTGTTTTGGAGTCCAAGTATTGCGTCACCAACTTGTCTGCTTTTTTCAAGTGAAAGTTATTTTGACTAGAAATTTTAAATGTTTTGTAAGAGCGCGCAATTTCTTCTAGCCAGCTAGCTACTTCATATTTATGTTCGCTTTCGTAATAAGAAGCTACTAGTCCTTTTTGAGTTGTATATTTTAAGATTAAGTATAAAACAAGGAATAATAACAAGCCTAGCGCAATAAATACGGAATTATAAAATGAAAGCAATAACAGGCCAAAAAGAATTTGAATCACAGCCAAAGGAATGTCAAGCAATAATTTTGACAAGCCTTTTTGTAAGGTAATCACCTCAAAAAAACGATTCATTAATTCGGGTAAATGATGTTTGTCTACTTCTGCCACTTCAATTTTTGGAATTTTATTTACAAATCCAAGTGAATAATTGGTAAAGATGCTTTGTTCAACTTTTTCTACAATTTTCATTTGATTTACTTGTAAAACACCTGAAATAAAAATGCCTCCTAGTACAATGCAAATTAAAAGTAAGATAGAGGCGGGCAATTGATTACTGCCTGCTGCTGCTTGTGAGAAGTTAATAATGGTTTGTATCCCAAGTGGCAAAGACAATTGAATGATACCACTTAAAATAGCATAAAAATAAATAGCAGTAATTTCTTTCTTTTCTAATTTAACAACGGTCAGTAACTTTTCAACCGATGCTTTAAAGGAAATTTGTTTTGTTGCAGCCATAATTTCTTTATTTAATAGTTGAAAACACTAAATCATTTAAAAACATAATTATTTGCTCTTCATTATTTGTTTTATTAAAATCAGTCAGCGAAGGTAAATTAAGCATAAAATAATGTTGTAGGTGAGCAACTTCAATGATCGTGGAAGCTAATGAATGAGGGTATTTATATTGAGGATTACACTCTAAAATAATTTCGGCAACCGTGTTACATAAATCTTTATAAGGCTTAAAATATTCATGTTTATTGTCATCCTGAACATGTTTTGTCAAGTAGGATTTAGATCCTTCAGATATAAGTATCTGATACAATAATGCTTCATCCACATGACTGGTCATTAAATCATCCTCCACGGTGGTGGCTAATAGGGTGATGACATTTTTTAGTTTGGTATTGGAATCTTTGATATTTTTTGTTTGGTAGCCAATTTGAAAATCTAACCAACCCCAATACCAGGATATAATGTAAACCAGTAATTTGTGTTTATTTTCAAAATATCTATAGACCCCTGCTTCTGTAGTCCCAATGGCTTCTGCCAATTTTTTAAACGTAAAAGACTCAAAACCAGCTTTTTCTATTAATTGGATGCTGTGTTTGATGATATTTCTCCCTAATTCTGATTGTTCAGGATCTCTCAGATATAGGGACTGATTCATCTTAATTTGTAGTTCTAGCTTCATTTTTGGCTATTTATAGGGACAAAAATATTAAAAAATAGATGTTTTACAACTATTTTTAATAGTAATACTATTATTTAAAATATTATTACTATTTTCATCTTTCTTAACAAAAACTAAAGACCAATGGATTTATTAAAACAATATAAAAACGATTTACCAGCAAGTATTGTAGTATTCTTTGTTGCCCTTCCATTATGCCTCGGTATTGCGCTCGCTTCGGGCGCGCCCTTATTTGCTGGAATAATTGCAGGAATTGTGGGTGGAATTGTAGTTGGGTTTGCAAGTGGTTCTCCTTTGGGAGTAAGTGGGCCAGCAGCTGGCTTGGCGGTGATCGTACTAACTTCTATAAGTAGCTTAGGTGGTTCTTTTCAAGCATTCCTTACGGCAGTAGTATTGGCAGGTATATTACAATTGCTATTGGGTTATGCTAAAGCAGGATTTATTGCGTATTTTTTTCCTAGCTCTGTAATTAAAGGAATGCTCACTGGTATTGGATTGCTGATTATATTAAAACAAATACCACATGCCATTGGTTGGGATAAGGATGCTGTAGGCGATGATGCGTTTATGCAAGCAGATGGTCAAAATACATTTACGGAAATCTTAAAGGCCTTTGAATTTATTACCCCAGGCGCTTTGGTGATTGCATTAATTTCATTGGCAATTTTAATATTATGGGATACGGTACTTACTAAAAAGCATAAAATTTTTCAACTGTTACAAGGTCCTATAGTAGTGGTGGTATTGGGTATATTGATGAATATTGCTTATTCAAAAGGTTTATTACCCTATAGCTTAAATGATAAACAAATTGTATCCATTCCAGTTCCTAATTCTATTCAAAGTTTCTTTGGGCAGTTTACGTTCCCAGATTTTTATGCAATCGCCAATTTTGAAGTATGGAAAATAGCGATTGTAATTGCCATTGTAGCTAGTTTGGAAACTTTATTATGTGTTGAAGCAACAGATAAATTGGATCCTGACAAAAGAATTACCCCCACCAATCGCGAATTAAAAGCACAAGGTTTAGGAAATATTGTTTCAGGTTTAATTGGTGGTTTACCAATTACGCAAGTAATTGTAAGAAGTTCTGCGAATATCAATTTTGGAGGTAAAACAAAACTATCAGCAATTTTACATGGAGTATTCTTATTAATCAGTGCCATTTTCATAGCAAGTATTTTAAATTTAATACCCCTTGCATCTTTGGCAGCTATTTTGTTAATGGTGGGCTATAAATTGTCAAAGCCTAGTTTATTCAAACAAATGTATAAATTAGGCTGGGAGCAGTTTATTCCATTTGTGGCAACCATTATTGCTATTCTTGCTACTGATTTATTAAAAGGAATCACGGTGGGTATTTTAGTAGGTATTTTTTATACATTAAGACATAGTTACCGTAATTCTCACCATGTAAAAGATATTATAAGTGATGAACAGGGGAAAGCAGTACATCATTTGGTTTTAGCTGAAGAAGTATCATTTTTCAATAAAGCAAGTTTATTAAATACACTTGATTCCATACCCTCAAGTAGCAAAGTAATTATTGATTGTACGAATTCTAAGTCAATTGCTTATGACGTTATTGAAATAATTAATGACTTTGAGTTGAATGCAAAAACAAAAAACATCGAAGTGGTGAAAATTAATTACAAACCATAAAATGAGTGTCCAGATACGATATTTATTAATTGGTTTAATTCTAACTTGTTCTTCAGAATTAAATGCCCAAAGTAATTCACAAGGAACGTGGTTGGTTTATTTTGGTAACCAGAAAATCAACAAAAATTGGAATCTTCAATCGGATTTTCAGTATCGTTTACAACAAGTTCCAGATCAAAATAGTCAATTAATAATGAGGGCAGGACTTGGATATAATTTAGTACCTGGTAATCATAACTTATTGTTAGGGGCTGCGTTTGTTCAAACTAATTTTTCAGAAGAGTTCATTGACAAACCGACTTTAATTGAAAAACGCATTTACCAACAATACCTTTTCAAGCAAAATGTTAAACACTTATATGTTACCCATAGACTAAGGCTTGAAGAGCGGTTTCTTCCCAATGAATTTGGGCTTAGATCCAGGTACTTTTTATCAGCACAAGCTCCGCTTAATGGGAAAGGGTTGAATAAAAATGCAGTATATGGAGCGTTTTTTAATGAGCTTTTTGTAGATATAAAAAATTTAGTTTTTGATCGCAATCGCCTTTATGCCGGCATTGGCTATGCAATGAATAATGACATCAGGTTTGAAGCTGGATATATGGTTCAGTCACAAAAAAGTGCAACTAGAGGACAATTACAACTGGTTTTGTATAATAATTTATCATTTTAAAAGTACACAACCCTAATTATATAGTTAAAAATAAATTGATATCATGAAAACATTAACAAAAGAAATGCAAAACTCCATATCGCCTGCAAGGGCATTGGAGTTGTTGAAAGATGGGAATGATAGATTTGTAAATAATTTAAAAATAAATCGTAACCTCCTACAACAGGCAAACGAAACATCTGATGGTCAGCATCCATTTGCTGTAATTTTAAGTTGTATTGATAGTCGTACTTCTGCTGAATTGATTTTTGACCAAGGGTTAGGAGATATTTTTAGTATTAGAATAGCTGGTAATGTGGTAAATAAGGATATTTTAGGTAGCATGGAATTTGGTTGCAAAGTAGCAGGTGCTAAAATTATTGTTGTACTAGGTCATACAAAGTGTGGTGCGGTTAAGGGCGCCTGTGACAATGTTGAGTTAGGCAATTTAACAGGGTTGATTCAAAAAATTAAACCTGCGGTTGAACTTGAGGATTCAACTATCGATAATAGAAATTCTAGTAACCCAATTTTTGTTGAAAATGTTGCTGAATTAAATGTAAGACTGTCGGTTAAAAACATCTTATTATCGAGCCCAATTATTGCAGAGATGGTAAATGATGGCATTATAACAATTATTGGAGGGGTCCATAATATTACTACAGGAGAAGTACGTTTTTTTGAATAGGGTTTTGTGAAACTTGAATAGGTCAGCAATGACCAAGGCCATCTTCTGGTTGGCCTTTTTGCTGCTCTAAATAACGCAGATATGCCATATAATGTGTATTAAGTACACATTATAGACAAAGAAATTACAACTACGACTAAAATCGTTTAACAAAAAATTTTCTAAACTAACGAACAATTATTCTATCTTAATGTTGTTATAATACAACGATTGAATTTGATATTGCTTTGCTCTTTAGTTATTTTAATAATTAAATAGACAGCCGTAATGAATTTGTGGAGGGTTGTGAATGAATTTGTTCACCAAAACTCAACAATATGGATCATTTGTTCTTGCTTGACTCAACAATGGCGATTGCTAAAACAGACTATGTCTCTTTTACCTTCTTCATTGGTACAATGGCTATGATGGCCGCTGCAGTGTTTTTCTTTTTTGAAGTAGGTAATACCAGTAAAGAATGGAGAACTTCCGTTTTAGTATCTGGATTAATTACTTTCATTGCTGCTGTTCACTATTATTACATGAGAGGTTATTATGCAGAAACGCATGACTCTCCAACCTTTTTCCGTTATGTAGACTGGTTATTAACTGTTCCTTTGATGTGTGTTGAATTCTATTTAATCACAAAA
>JACCDI010846118.1_pt1 | contig 90313 bp, 84 predicted proteins | sample 7442791 | NCBI WGS metagenome assembly JACCDI01 (sample SAMN15323434, study PRJNA562643) | freshwater metagenome | isolation source: river surface water | place: USA:Blue River Watershed | collected 2017-08-15
CAATGGAATATGAAAAATGGTTGAAATCTGGTGTCGGAAGAGCTTATATAAACGAATTTCCTCATTAAATTATCGTTGGGCTCTTATCCGCCACAGGCGGACGCAGGTTCGAACCGAAGCTCGACGAAGTCAGTCCTGTCCCCGCAACTAAATATAAAGGAAGGAGTGAGTAATCACTCCTTTTTTGTTTTACTAATCAACTATGAGTGAAATTTACACCGTTTACGTTTTATATTCCAAAACTTTCAATAGACATTATACTGGCTATACGTCTAACTTAGATGCTAGAATTGAATCTCACAATGTCCTTTCTAACAAAGATTATACCTTTAAATATAGACCTTGGGTTATTTTATTTACTAAAGAATTTGATACTAAAGCTGAGGCAATGGAATATGAAAAATGGTTGAAATCTGGTGTCGGAAGAGCTTATATAAACGAATTTCCTCATTAAATTATCGTTGGGCTCTTATCCGCCACAGGCGGACGCAGGTTCGAGTCCTGTCCCCGCAACTAAATATAAAGGAAGGAGTGAGCAATCACTCCTTTTTTGTTTTACTAATCAACTATGAGTGAAATTTACACCGTTTATGTATTGTATTCTGATGCATTCAACAGGCATTACACAGGTTTTACCGGTCGTTTAGAGGCCAGAATACAATCACATAATGACATTTCCGGTAAAGGTTACACAAAAAAGTATAGACCTTGGAGATTACTATATCAGAAAGAATTTGAAACAAAGGCGGATGCTATGGCACATGAAAAGTGGTTAAAGACGGGTGTTGGTCGAGATTTTATAAAGACAATTCAACATTAATTTATATGTAGCTCGTTGACGCAGGTTCGAACCTTAGCGTAGCGTAGTTCGACGAAGTCAGTCCTGTCTCCGCAACTAAATACTGGTATAAGAATCTGCAATTTTTAACCAATTTTGTAAAATTTTTAACCCATTTTCTGTTAAAATAGCCTCTGGGTGGTATTGTATTCCATGTATTGGCAAAGACTGATGTTCAAAACTCATACATTCTAACTCATTGGTTTGTGCCGTGGTTAATAAAACTGTATTCTGTAGCTCTTTTAAAACTAAACTATGATAGCGACAAACTTTAAATGTTGAAGGTATATCTTTATAAATCCCTTTTGAATTGCAATGTATTTCTGACACTTTACCATGCATAGGTTTAATTGCATGAGTTAGTTGTGCTCCAAAAAACTCTCCTAATGCCTGATGACCTAAACAAACTCCTAACATTGGATAATGTTTGTATAACACCTCAATTAAAGCCATTAAATTTCCTGATTCTTTAGGGGTATTAGGGCCCGGCGAGATGACAACTTTGTTGAAATTGTAATTTTGGAGTGTTTGTGGCGTTATTTCATCATTTTTTACAACTATTACCGTTTCATTCAACTGCTCTAAATAATCCTTTAGATTATAAGTAAATGAATCGTAATTATCTATCAAAAGAAGCATAGGCTTTCTTTATTAATAGGCTCTTGCGTTGTTTTTTTCCATAAAATATATGAATGACCTGTTTGCAATCTTATTGCCTCCAGGTGTTGGAAAATTACCTGTGAAATACCAATCTCCTTTGTGATTTGGACACGCTATGTGTAAGTTTTCTACACTTTGGAAAATTATTTCAACTTCTGGTTTAAAATTTTCTGGTGTTACTATTTCAGCAATTTTTTGAGAAATTTGCTCTGTAGTAAATTGCTTGTACAAATTAATTACTTTGTTTTCTATCTCCTCCAAAGGTTTTTGCATCTCATCTAAGCACATTTGATAAGTTTCATCCAATAAATGCATTTGTTGATTTTCCTTTAATAAATCTAACAAAGCTCGGAAAGCTACAAAATCTTTCAAACGACTCATGTCTATTCCATAACAGTCGGGAAATAAAATTTGAGGAGAACTGGAAACTACTATTATTTTTTTAGGATTTAAACGACCTAAAATTTTCAAAATACTTGTTTTTAATGTTGTTCCCCTAACAATTGAATCATCAATAATAACTAAAGTATCTTCAGGTTTAATAATTCCATAAGTAACATCATAAGCATGTCCTACTAAATCTTCTCTGTCATTGTCATTGGTAATAAAAGTTCTCATTTTAGCATCTTTTACTAAAATTTTCTCTCTTCTAATACGGTATGTTAATATTTCCTTAATTCTATCACTTGTTAAATGGTCTTTTTCAGCCATTAATTGCTCTGCTCTTCTGATTTTTAACCAATCATTTACCCCATCAATCATGCCATAAAAGGAGGTTGCAGCCGTATTAGGAATGTATGAAAACACTGTATTATCTATATCATTGTTCAATGCTTCCAATACTTTTGGAGCTAGTAATTTACCTAGATTTTTTCTTTCATTGTAGATGTCTGAGTCATTTCCTCTCGAAAAATAAATGCGTTCAAATGAACAGGATAACTTTTCTTTTTGTTCTAGAATTTGTTTTTCACCATAAGAACCATCTTTGTTGATAATTAAAGCACAACCAGGTGTTAATTCTTTTACATCTTCAAAATTGATATTAAAGGTTGTTGTAATTGCAGGCCTTTCACTAGCTACCACCAAAAGCTCATCATTGGCATACCAAAATGATGGACGAATTCCATTAGGGTCTCTCATTACAAAACTAGCTCCATGCCCTATCATTCCAACCATATTGTATCCACCATCTGTTCTTTTAAATGCGTTCTTTAAAATGTTTTCAACAGATAAATTTTCTTTAATTTTTTCTGTTATTTCAAAGTTTGAACAGCCTTCTTGTTTGAATATCTTGAATAGTCTTTCATTTTCTATATCTAAAAAATGTCCGATTTTTTCAAGCATCGTAACATTGTCACTTTTTTCTTTGGGTTGTTGGCCCAATTCAATTAATTGATCAAATAAATCATCAACATTGGTAAGGTTATAATTGCCTGCCAAAACCAAATTTCTGCACATCCAATTGTTTTGTCTTAAAAATGGATGTAAGTTTTCTAAACTATTTCCACCATGAGTTCCATACCTTAAATGACCAAGTAACAATTCGCCTGCGTATGGAAAATGTTCTTTTAAATACAAGGCATTATTGATGTTTGATTCATCTAATTCTTTCAAAGAATGATTAACTTCTTCGAAAATATCTGCAACAGGATTGCTCGAATTTGATCTTTTTCTTGCAATATAACGACTTCCAAACTGAGGATCTAATTTTATAACACCAATACCTGCACCATCTTGACCCCTATTAATTTGCTTTGCCATTAATAGTTGTAGTTTTTTCAACCCATACAAAGGAGAACCATATTTTTCGGTAAAGTGTTCGAGAGGCTTAAGGAGTCTTATGAATGCTACACCACATTCATGCTTTATTGGATCACTCATTTAATCATTATTTTGACTGCAAATTTACCTAATATTATTGGTTTAGTGAATTCTTTTTTTGATAAAATAACCTTAACGTCTTAGTTATAAAGACTTTCTTTATATTCAAAAACTTCCCGTTAAACCCACTTGAATTATTCCTTTTGAAATGCCAATTTCTGTGTATGCACCTATATTGGGAGTAAACATTAATCTAGTGCCGAAGGTTAATTCTGCTCCTAATGGGAAATATCTTGAAACATTAAAGTCTTGCTCTAAAAATTCATTGCCTCCTTTATTGTCTTCATAATACCAACTTGCCGTTCTGTATCCAAAACCTAAACCAATATACGGATCAATTACTTCACTCTTACTCAAATGAAAATTAAATCTAAATAATATACTTTGAGTTCTTCTACCAACTTTTGCGTTGAGTAAGCCCGTATCTGTTTGCTGTGTATATGTTATTTCATCATTCAGGTATGCATAGTTTAGCCCAAATCCTGTAACATCTGATAAACCATATTCGTACTTTAAATAAAACGGCCCTGAACTCCGGTGCTTAATATCTGTTCTATTACTCGCACTTACGATATCTTTAAAGATTACTGAAAAAAAATTTCCAGTTCCTATTCCTGCACTAATGTATGATCGACCTTGCTGAAAAGCCTGTCCATTTGCATTGAATGCAAGTAAAATTAATAGGGTAAAACTTACTTTTTTCATCGGTTTATAATTAATTGTGATACAATATTATCAATTATAAACGAATTATTTTCTGATATAAATCATAGAACGTGAAATTCCTGACTTAAATTCCTTGTAAAAGTTATACTTCGATGTATCGGGCTTAAAGGAATCAAAATTACCAGGCTGACAATAAATCTGATACTTATACGAGTCAATAAACATTATGTCTGAATGGAAATTAAACTGTTTCACATAACCAACTCTTGAATCAATAGAAGCTTGTTTTAAAGGAAAACTGAATGAAAACGTATCATTACTATACTTTCCTGAGTTGATATAATCAAATAACATTTGATTTGATTTAATATGATCCTTAAAACTTAAATTAACATCCGAAAATTTCTTGTTACTGTTCATGTAATTTAGTTGAACTATAAATACACCTATTATCAAAAAATAAGGCAAATACTTGTTAACTTTCACAAACCTAAAAATGGATGTAGCAAATAAAATACATACAATAGGCATTAATACAATGAAATACCTTTCCAAACAGTGAGCAATTGATGAAAACAACACAAAACCAAACGAAAAAACAAGCAGTAATAACATCGACTTCTCTTTGAAATCCCACTTAATACTCTTAAAATAAATAACGGTGCTCACTAAAACTAAGATTGTTAATATAAACCTCCCTTGGTCGATAAAAGAAAACTCAATTGAATAGTCCCATGTTTTTTGAAGAATGCTATTGATTGTTAGTTTAGTTGCATTAAGATTGTAAGGGTTTAAATACCACCCGTAAGCTGATTTTTGTGCCAAAAGAAATGCGGTAAATACAGCTATTGGCAATAAAGAAATTGCTAATTTAAATCCTAATTTTTCCTTGTTTTTATTTAACACATAATCGAACAATGGGAATACTAAAAATGCTATTGCAATAACCAAACCTGTTTCCTTAGTTAATACTGCCATACTTGCAAAAATGGATGCTAATAGATACCTGCCTTTTAAATAAAACAACAACCCATAAACAATATTAAAAGTTAAAAACATCTCGAGTAAAACTAATGTTGATTGGGCATAAAATACTGGTTGGAACAATAAAATAACCATTGAAATAAAGGCTATAGCATTGTTTTTACTTATAAATTGTGCTAGTAAAAAAGTGCCGAATGCTAATAAAAGACTAATCAATAAAATACAAGCGTGCATTAATGGAATTGAATATCCAAATAGTTCATTTACAACAGACAGTAAAAATGGAAGTAACAAAGGATGTCCGAAACTGATTTCGGGAGGTACAGAGGATGGTAATAATGAAATATTATGGTCCATCATATAAAGTACTGCATTGGAATATGCAGCCATTTCATCCCAAAAATAAGGCAGAAATAAATCTTGAAACTTAAATGCAGTGAAAATAATTAAACATAAAATGCCCATTCTTTTAAAAACATCCATTCTTATACCTTGATTCACGTTACAAACCTAAATATAAAAACAAGGATATGAAAGTATTATCTGTGATTAAATGATTAATTAAATAATAACTGAGATTTATTTTATGCCATTAAGAAGCAAATTTATTAATCTAGTTTTATTATTTATTAGAAATATAGTTTGAATTTTGCGCCAATAATTTAAACTATTATGTCAAACACTATTATTCACAAATCGAACTCAAGAGGAAAAGCCAATCACGGATGGTTAAACAGCTTCCACACTTTTAGTTTTGCCAATTACCACCATCCTGAAAGAATGCATTTTGGTGTTCTTCGTGTTTTAAATGACGATACTGTTGCGGCGGGAATGGGATTTGGCAAACACCCTCATGACAATATGGAAATTATTAGTATTCCTTTGGAAGGCGAATTGCTTCACCAAGATACTATGGGTAACACTGCTATCATTAAAAAAGGTGACATTCAGGTGATGAGTGCAGGAACAGGCATTTATCACAGTGAACAAAACAATAGCAAAAAGGACACAGTCAAATTTTTACAAATCTGGATTTACCCAAACAAAAAAAATGTAGAACCAAGATATGACCAAATTGACTTAGCAAACCTACTAAAAACCAACGAACTTGTTCAGATACTTTCGCCTAATCCTAAAGATCAAGGGGTTTGGATTCATCAAAATGCTTGGTTTCATATGGGAAAATTAGAACCTAACCAAACAGTAAAATACACTCTTAAAGACCCTCAAAATGGCGTGTATTGTTTTGTACTATCAGGCCAAGCTACGGTTGATTCAATACAATTAGATGAAAGAGATGGAATGGGTATCTGGGATATTAATTCATTCTCAATAGAATCTTTGTCAGAAAATTTGGAAATTCTATTGATGGAAGTACCTTTGAAATTGTAATTTTCTACAATTTCAATGAAATCAAAAAGTAGGTTGAGCAGTTTCAGGTTTGCAATTAATGGCATTATCCATTTTGTAAAAACTGAAAAAAACGCCAAAATCCATATTCTTTTAGCTTTAATTACATTGGCTTTGGGCTATGTTTTTAATATTTCCAATATTGAATGGATTTTAATATTAGTAAGCATTGGAGGCGTCATTTCATTGGAAATCATTAACACAAGTATTGAAAATATAGCTGATTTTATTCACGAAGGAATCCATCCACAAATTAAAATTATCAAAGATTTGTCTGCAGGAGCAGTTCTTGTTTTTTCAATAGTTGCTTTTTTAATAGGTTTAATCATCTTTATTCCTAAAATTTACACTTACTTTTAACAAAAAGGTTATAAGTTATTGTCTTTCATCAATTTTTTGTTTTATTTTCGCAACCTAATAACACGAATAAAATGCAGTTTTTAGTAAAAATAGAAATAATGCCCCGCAAAGAGCTTTTGGATCCTCAAGGAAAAGCCGTAACAAATGGTTTGAACAACATAGGCTGTACTCAAATTAATGATGTAAGAGTTGGCAAATGCATTACTTATACCACTGTTGCTGACAGTGAAACTGCTGCTTTTGCTGAAGCTGAGCATGCTACTACAAAATTGTTAGCCAATCTGATAATGGAGAGTTATAATATCTCTATTACAGCTTTATAAGTTCAATTAGTATTAATGCTTGATGTTGCCATTATAGGTGGAGGTGCTGCAGGTTTTTTTGCAGCCATCAATATCAAATACCAACATCCCAACCTAAAAGTCGCCATTTTTGAAAAATCAAAAACTGTACTTGGTAAAGTAAGTATAAGTGGCGGTGGTAGATGCAATGTAACACATTCTTGTTTTGATAATTCACAATTAATTTCCTACTACCCTCGAGGAAACAAAGAATTATTGACCGTATTCAATCGTTTCAACCCCCAAAATACTATTGAATGGTTCAAACAAAGAAATATTAACTTAAAAACTGAATCTGATGGAAGAATGTTTCCTGAAAGTAACCAATCTGAAACCATCATTAATTGCTTTCTTTCGGAATGTAAACGCCTTCTTATTCCTATTTATACTCAAAAACCTCTGATTGATTTCCATTCCATAGAGGAAATGTCGTTTACTTTATTCTTTGAAAATGAGACCGTAAACTGCCATAAACTGGTTTTCACTTCAGGAAGTAGTGAATTTATGTGGAACATGCTCAAAAAGAAAGGCATTCCAATAATAGAACCCGTGCCTTCTCTGTTTACTTTTAATATCAAACACCCACTTATCAATGGCCTTCAAGGTTTATCAGTGAAACATGCATGTGTCTCTTGTACCTTTGATAAAGACTTGTTAAAGAAACATCATCTGAAAAAAGACCAATTGTCCCAATCGGGACCTCTGTTAATTACACATTGGGGATTAAGCGGACCTTCTGTTTTAAAACTTTCTTCAATTGGGGCAAGGATTTTTAATGATCAAAGTTACCAATTTTCCATTCAAGTCAATTGGATTAATGATTCGCTTGACAATACCATACTAAAACTCAAAAAACTAAAAGAAACTAACTCCAAAAAGAAAACGACTAATATCCCATTTGCCAATTTACCTAGTCGATTATGGGAATCCATGTGTGCTTTACTCAAAATAGAAACGAAAAACTGGGGTGACTTAAGTCAAAATGAAATCAATAAATTAGCCATTTTTTTGACAGAGAGCCCTTTTGAAGTGAATGGTAAAAGTACTTTTAAAGAAGAGTTTGTGACCGCAGGAGGGATAGATTTGAAAGCTGTGGATTTTAAATCGATGCAATCAAAACAAATCAAAAATTTATTTTTTGCTGGTGAAGTGTTAAATATAGATGCACTGACCGGAGGTTTTAATTTTCAAGCAGCCTGGAGTGAAGCTTGGATTATTAGCCAAAACATTGCTTAACTGAATCTACTCAATTCATTCACCCTGTTCGCATCTAGTTTTAAAAATGTAAACAACATCAAACTAAAACTTATAAGTGAAGAACCTCCATAACTCATAAACGGCAAAGGAATACCTATTACAGGCAATAATCCCATGGCCATGCCAATGTTGATGAAAAAGTGAAACAAAATAATAGAACCAGTAGAATAGCCAAACACTCTACTAAAAGTATTCTTTTGTCTTTCGGCCAAGTAAAAAATGCGCCCTATAAAAAACAAATACAGTCCGATAAATAGAACTGACCCTATAAATCCATACTCTTCACCTACAGTACAAAAAATAAAATCGGTGTGTTGTTCAGGCACTAATTTAGCCTTCGTTTGAGTGCCATTATTAAACCCATTACCTGCCCATCTTCCTGCTCCTATACTGATTTTTGACTGACGGACATTGTAACTGTAATCGCGTTTTGACTTTGTTTTGTCTTCCTTTTTGGGTAATTCTACTTTGAAAAATGAAAAGCCATTTGTTTTATTGGCATAATATTCCTCAACATCTTGGTTTAACGTTACCAATATCCTCTGTTGTTGATGTGGTTTAAGGATAGATGTGAATACAAAATCTAAACTCAAAATAAAACCAACCGATAAGGCAACAACCAAAATGGAGGCGACTATCAATTGCTTATGCTTTTTATACATAAAAATTATAAAAGCCAATATCAATAACAATCCTATGATTATATACAAAGAAGGATATAAAATAGTTAAGACAAAAATGAGTACTAAGTAAAAACCCAATACAAGCCACCAACCTGACAGTCCCTCACGAAAAAGAACCAAAATAAAGCTCAAAAACACCAATGCTGAACCAGTATCATTTTGTGCAAGAGTTAATAGCATTGGAAAAAAAACAATTGCAAAACAAATACCCATATTTCTTTTTCCCTCAAATTTGATGTCATAAGTTCCCAAAAACTTAGCCAAAGCCAAGCCAGTTGCATATTTAGCAAACTCACTAGGTTGTAATTTAAAAGCCCCTATTTTAAACCAAGCTTGCGCACCTTTATTAAAAGAACCCGTTGCTAATAACGCAATTAACAACAATATTACAACCACATAAATACCGTACGCGGAATAGTTAAAAAACTTAAAATCAGTAAGTAATACCAAAAAAACAATAAGCGCACTTGCTGACATCCAAATAATTTGCTTCCCATATTCCATTTTAAAATCAAAAAGAAAATGGTGTTCTAAAGTATTATTGGCTGAATAAATATTTACAGCACCAAACATCACAATAATGATATAAAGTCCAACAGTCAACCAATCTATATGTAATTTTTCTTCCATATTATTTGGGATTGTAAATAGAATTTTCCAATAAAGATGTTGTTATCATTCGATTGTACAAATCAAGACGTGTTGAAGGTGCTTTTTTATCTTTTGCCAAATAATGTTCAATCATCAAATTGGCGATAGGTGCTGCAAAGGTTGCTCCAAATCCTCCATTTTCAACTATTACACAAATTGCAATTTTAGGATTTTCACGTGGTGCAAAAGCAATGTAAATGGAATGGTCTTTACCATGTGGATTTTGTGCAGTACCGGTTTTGGCGCAAATATCAATCCCTTCTATTCCTGTTCTTCCTGCTGTGCCTCCTGGTTTGGTTACCTTAGACATACCGCTTATGATTGTATCAAAATGTTTTGCATCAATCATTGTGTATCTTTTTTCTTTGAACTCAGTTGGAACAAAATAATTATCACCAATTGATTTTACAACATGCGGTGTTATAAACCAACCTTTATTGGCAATAATAGCTGCTACATTAGCCATTTGCAATGGCGTTAAACCAACTTCTCCCTGACCAATTGACATAGATACAACATTTGCTGAACGCCAATTTTTTCCAAAAACTTTTACAAAATAATCGTTGTGTTTTATTATTCCTTTTGATTCCTCAGGTAAATCTATTCCTGTTTTTACACCAATTCCAAAACTCAACAAGTATTCTGTCCATTTTTTATAAGCCACTTGCACCGAACCGTATTTAGGATTGTCTAAAATAGCACGATAAACATGACAATAATAAGCATTACAACTATTTTTAATACTATTCTCTAAGTCGAGCGGCGAAGCATGAGCATGGCAACCTACAGTTAAACTTCCCATTCTATAACCTCCTGCACATGGAAAAGTTGTAGAGGGTTCTATGATCCCCTCTTGCAAGCCAATCAATGCCTGAACCAATTTGAAAGTTGAGCCCGGAGGATAAGGCGCTTTTAATGCTCTGTTAAAAAGGGGTTTACTTGGGTCAAGTAATAATCGTGCGAAATTTTTGTTTCTCTCTTGTCCTACCAATAAGTTGGGATCATAATTTGGACTATTGACAATACTTAATATTTCACCTGTTTTGGGTTCTATTGCAACAATAGATCCAATTTTATTGCCTAATAATTGTTCGCCAAATCTTTGTAAATCTATGTCTACCGATGAAATGACATTTTGCCCTGGAATAGGAACACTGTCAAATTTACCACCTGCGAAACTGCCTTGTTGTCGGCTGAATTTATCTACTAATACCACTCTTCTTCCCTTTTTACCTCTTAAATAAAATTCATAAGACTTTTCCATACCAGAAATACCCAAAATATCTCCTGGTTTGTAATAAGGTTGTTCTTCTACAATTTTTTCTGAAGCTTCACCTAAATAGCCTAATAAATGTGCAGCCCCTTGAATATTGTATCGTCTGTCAATTTTGGATTCGATGTAAAAAGCAGGAAATTGGTGTATAATTTCTTGCAAACTCGTTAACATTTCGAATGGTACATTTTTATAAAAAATAGACGCTTGTCTCGAATTGTATCTTGCAGCTTTTTTTAATCTTTTATCAAAATTAACGGTATCTATGTTTAAAAACTTACTAAGGGTATGTTTATCTGATTCTAGTGTTTTGTCGGGAACGACCATTAAATCATAAAGGGCATCGTTATAAACCATTAAGTTTCCGAATCTATCCAAAATAGTCCCTCTTGGTGGGTTTAATGTAATTTCATTTGAACCGTATGCCTGTGCTTTGTAGTAGTTAGAAGAGTCAACAATTTGTAAAAAATACAAGCGAATACTGAAAATAACACCAATTCCAATTAGAAAAATAATAATCACCAAAAATTTATTACTCTTTTCCATTGACTATTAATTTCTTGCAGGTTTATAAAGTAAATTCTCTAAAATGAGTATTAATAAAAAAGTAAACAAACTACTGACTATAACAGAAGGCAAAACGTAAGTAAAGAAATTTCGTCCTAAGGATTCTATTAAAATAAAAAAGAAATGATAAATGGTCGTAAAACTCAGAAAATAAAACCATTTCCATGTTTTACTTTTTTTAGATGTCCATGCTTTATTATCCTCATCGCGACCAGAAATAGCACTGTCAACATCGAGTACTACATAATATCTAAAAAAACCAATTAATGTTGATACTGCTGCATGAATTCCCCATGAATTAAAAAAGAAATCGACCAATAAACCTGAGAAAAAAGCGAGTAAAATTTGCTGAACATGCGTGTAGCTTACAGGTAACAATAGCAAGAAAAAAACTATTATTTGAGGTTGAAATAAATAGCCAAAATTAAACCCTAAAATAAGATTATTGAGGATAAAGAGTTGAATGAATATCAACAACAAAAACACTGCAATTTGTTTTAATAAATTAATCATTCTCAGGGATTACTAATAATGGTTTGTTTTTCTAATTGCTCTATTTCCGATTTGAACAAATCAAATACTACATACACATTTTGAATTTTACCAAAATTTACGCTAGACTTAATAGTTGCTTTAAAAAACGGGTCTGAACTACTTTGTTTAATTTCACTTACTACACCTATTGGAATATTTTCAGGAAATATTTTGGTGTAAGGGCTGGTAACCAAATGGTTACCTACTTTCAAAGCTTCATACTTATTTATTCCTTTGAGAGCTAAAAATGAAGGATCTTTCCCGTCCCACTCTACACTCCCTTTGGTGTAAGAAAGCTCTTTAATTTTAGGAACTATCTTGAATTTATTGGTACTTAGCAAAGAAATGACAATACTATAATTTTCCGAAACACGTTCTACAATCCCTACCACCCCTTCAGGACAAAACACTCCCATCCCTTGTTCTATTCCTGATGCTTTTCCTCTGTTGATTGTGATGTAGTTGTTAGCCCTATTGGTAGAATTTGCTATAATTTGAGCAGGCAAATATTTGTATCTCTGTTTGTAAATGGTGTCATTGATTTCAAATATTTTTTTGGACTCTATAACATAGTTTGATTTTAAATGTTGACGTAACATCAAATTTTCATTAGTCAACGCTTCATTTTTTTGGTATAAAGCAACATAATCAAACAAGTGATTGTTAACTTCATTGATTTTGGCACTTATTTTTTTGGTATTGTTAAAATAGTAGGCCGACTGGTAGACGTTATTCCTAATAATGACAATAATGCAAAATAGTTCAAGTAGTAAAAACAACAAAACATGTAGTTTTCGCTGTATGTACTTGAAAATAGAATTCATTTAAAATCAAGAATTCATTAAAAATTTAAATCTACCAATGTTTTTTAGCGCAATACCTGTTCCACGAACCACAGCTTTAAGTGGATCTTCAGGAATGTGAACAGGTAATTTTGTTTTGGCTGATAAACGCTTATCCAAGCCTCTTAATAACGCTCCACCTCCTGTTAAATAAATACCAGTTTGATAAATATCGGCAGCCAATTCTGGTGGTGTATTTTCTAAAGCTTTCAAAACAGCTTCTTCAAGTTTTACAATTGATTTATCAAGCGCTAGTGCAATTTCAGAATACGAAACAAAGACTTGTTTTGGAATTCCTGTCATTAAATCCCTTCCGTATACTGCGTAATCTTCAGGCGGATTGTCTAATTCTGTTAAAGCAGAACCTACGTTAATTTTAATCTTTTCAGCTGTGCGTTCTCCAGTCAATAAGTTATGTTGACGCTTCATGTACTCTGCAATATCGGTATTAAACTCATCTCCAGCAACACGGATAGATTGGTCGCAAACAATACCACCTAAGGCAATAACGGCGATTTCTGTAGTACCACCTCCAATATCGATAACCATATTTCCCATCGGCTCAGTTACATCAATACCAATACCTACAGCTGCTGCCATTGGTTCGTGTATCATATAAACTTCCTTACCACCCGCTCTATCTGCACTGTCTTTAACGGCTCTTTTTTCAACTTCGGTGATACCAGAAGGAATACAAATAACCATTCTTAATTGAGGCGAAAATGTTTTTCCAGATTTGCTGATTTTTTTAATCATCCCTCTAATCATGTGTTCTGCAGCTTGGAAATCTGCAATAACACCATCCTTTAAAGGTCTAATTGTTTTAATGTTATCGTTTTCTTTACCATACATTTGCATGGCCTCGTGCCCAATAGCAATTACTTTTCCTGTGCTTCTTTCAATGGCAATTATTGATGGTTCGTCCACCACCACTTGATCTTTGTAAATGATTAGAGTGTTGGCAGTTCCCAAATCTATCGCCAATTCCTGAGTAAAAAAATTAAACCACGCCATGCTGTCTGTTATAGACCCGCAAAGTAACAATTATTTTTGTATTTTTTTGGATATTTTTTTTTGCAACTATTTGATTATACTTATGTTTTGGCATTAAATTTGCAGACAAATAAAGAACATGGAAAATAATGATCAAACGCCTATATCTAAAAGAAAACCTGGAAGACCTTCAACAAATGACAGCAGAAAACAGGAAATTATTGATAAAGCAACTCAATGTTTTTTCAAATTTGGATATAATAAAACAACTTTAGATGAAATTGGTGAGTCTATCGGATTCAATAAAGCTGCTTTGTATTATTACTTCAAAAATAAAGAAGAATTATTTGTACAAGTCGTTAATAATCAATTAAAACACGGTTTACTTAATCTTAAAAACAATATCGAAGAAATTGAAAATCCTGAAAATAAATTCTTCCAGTATTTTTGGCATCGTACCAAGGTTTTTTCTAATGTAATCAAGTTAACTAACTTGTCTAATGAAAATATTTTAGACTTACACAGCACTTTTGATACCATTTATTCTCCTTTCAAAAAATCAGAAAAAGATTTTTTAGTAAAAATCCTTACCTCGATAGTTCCACACAAATCAAAAACTGAAATCGAAAATTTTGTGTCACTTTGTTTTGATGTGGTAAATTCATTGTCAATTTCTGCTTCTATGTTGCAAAATGCAATGAGTAAAGATTCAACTTTGGAAGAATACAACAAGAAAAAAGACACAGTTTTGCAACACTTGTTGACTTCTTTTAAATTAAAATAATTTTTTAATTTACGTCTTTCTCTTACTTTTGGTTTTATTTTAATGGATAAAATCAAACTTACACATCTGAAACCAATTCTTATGGTTTTGGCACTTTGGCTTTTTCTCACTTTCATCAATTTGAACAAAGCTGTTCACATGGACGATACTTTCCATATTGAAGCTGCTCAAGAAATATTAAAAAATCCAACTAAACCAATGAGTGGTAAAGTTAATTGGGGATCAAATCCTAATTATTTACACTCCTTTAACCAAGCACCCCTCTTTTTTTATGTCATTGCTTATTGGGGTTCTCTCTTTGGGTTTGATGAAATTTCCCTTCATCTACTCATTTCTATTTTTACTTTTCTTGCCCTGTTCTACTTTTATAAAATAAGCCATTTACTATACCCCGAAAATTCCAATTATTTAATCCTTCTCTTTGGACTCTCTGCTCCTTTTATAGTCAACCAAAACATTCATTTAGATGTTCCTCTCCTTTCTCTTCTCTTGTTGTTTTTTTACAAAATCCTACTTTTTTCTCAGTCTAAAAAGGGAATCCATTTGTTTGTAGCAGCTCTTGTTTTCAGTTTATCTCTGCTTATTAAATATTCGGTTATTCCTTTGTTTACCGTTATGGTAGCCGCCCTGTTTTTTTCTAAGAAATATAAATATGCGTGGATACTATTGGTGCCAATTGCTTTTTTAACCTTATGGTCGTATTTTAATTGGATTGAATATGGCAGCATTCACTTCTTGGACCGACCTAAAAATGAATTTACTCCATACCGTATTGGAGGCATTTTTGTGATTTTTACTGCCTGTATTGGCGCATTATTTCCTTTTGGATTTATTGGTTTAAGTAACTTTTTAAAACCTAATACTAATCGACTACTTGCTATTACTTTTGTTACGCTGTTTTCACTATTATGTGCAGGTGTTTTGTTTGATTTTATCCCAGAAAAAATCTCATCTGTAATACTTTATGCTATATTCATTATTACAGGAATAATTGTGATTTTTTCAACCATCTATATTGTATATAAAAATTATAACTTTTTCAATATTGAAATAAAATTACTAAGTATTGCATTGTTGAGTTTGTCGGGCTTTTTAGTGGTTTTTGCCCCATTTATGGCAAGCAGACATTTGCTTTTAATTTTACCTTTTGTTCTTTGGATTCTCAAACCATTTTTCCAAAAAGCACCAAAAATGATTTTAAATTTAACACTATTTATAAGTGTTTTTATTGGGATTACATTAGGTATTTCTGATTGGTTTTACGCTGATTACTACAGAAATGCCGCACATAATATTTCAAAACAAACAAACAACCCAAATCTATATTCAAGAGGACATTGGGGATGGCAATGGTATTCCAAAAAAGAAGGTTTAAAAGAATATGGCAAAGATTCAACGATATTACAAGTCAATGACTTAATAATTGGCCCTGTCAATGTATCAAAACAGGACTTACATCCGTCTTTGATTTTGGAAACTATTTACAAAGAAAACCCTCCGTCTACATTATTTACCTTTTTCTCGGGCAATGATTATGCTTCTATGTATAATGCAAGTTCTAAAAGAACATCATGGAAATTAAGTAAACAACCTATAGATACCATCGTAATTATGAGGGTAAAAGGAATTAAGCCTTTAATACAACTGAGTCAATAAAACTCAATATTCTTTCGGTACTTTTACCATCCCACATTGGAGGTATGGTGCCTTTCTTGTATGATTGAGATTCGATTTCAACTATCAATTTATTGATAGATTCTAAATTAAACGGCACTAGTGTATTGGTTCCCAAAGTAATTGTAATTGGTCTTTCTGTATTATTTCTTAGTGTAAGGCAAGGCACTTTTCTAAACGTTGATTCCTCCTGAATGCCCCCACTGTCGGTAAGTATAAATGCCGCTTTTGTAATTAATTTTTGGAATGAAAAATAATCCAAAGGATCTGTAAAAATAAGTTTTTCTGAAGACACTAATTCATCCCAAAGATTAAATATTTTCAATTTGGCAACCGTTCTGGGGTGAATAGGAAAAACCAAATGATACTTATTGGTAACTGATTTTATCAATTCAATTAATGTATGTAAACCTTCTATTTCATCAACATTAGAAGGTCTGTGCATCGTCATCAAAACGTATTGTTTATTTTCTAAATTAAGTTGGCTTAATACCTCACTTTTTTCTATTTCAGATTCAAAACCCACCAAACTATCAATCATGGTATTGCCTACCATCTCAATTTTATTTGGTTCAATTCCTTCTGTCAATAAATTATCTAAACCGCTTTGTTCTGTTACAAAGAAGAAATCACTTATTTTGTCCGTCAAAATTCTATTAATTTCCTCAGGCATTGTCTTGTCATTGCTCCTTAAACCACTTTCAACGTGGGCTATTTTTATGTTCATTTTATTGGCAGTAAGTGCAGCCGCAAATGTACTGTTTACATCGCCTACCACTAACATTAAATCAGGCTGATATGACAGACAGACAGGCTCCAAACCTAGCATAATATTCGCCATTTGTGTATTGGCTGTTCCTTGCCCAATTTGTAATAGAAAATCAGGTTTTAAATCAAACTGTTGGAAAAAAATTTGACTCATTTTTTCATCAAAATGCTGACCCGTATGCACAAACTTAATTTCAATATGAGGGAACAATTCAGCAGCGACTTTTTTAAATCTAGTCACCTTTATAAAATTAGGGCGAGTCCCCACAACTATTAATATTTTTTTCACTTTGTAAAACCTATTTTCAGCAAAATTAATGGAAATGATGCTTTTATTACTAAAAAACAATAAAATGGTTGTAAATTTGTCTATTCAAAAAACAATCAACAACGTCATGTTAAATATAGTATTATTTGGACCTCCGGGAGCAGGAAAAGGAACTCAATCAGCCAAATTGGTTGACACATTTCAATTAGTTCATCTTTCTACAGGGGATATTTTCAGATATAACATCAAAAATGAAACAGAATTAGGCAAACTTGCCAAAACTTATATTGATAAAGGCGAATTAGTGCCAGATGAAGTTACTATAAGCATGTTGGAAAATGAAGTTGAAAAAATAAAAGAGGCTAAAGGCTTCATTTTCGACGGTTTTCCAAGAACTGTAAATCAAGCGAATGCACTTGACGCCTTTTTGAAAAACAGAAATACTGAAATTTCAATGATGTTGGCATTAAATGTAGATGAAGACGAGCTTGTAAAAAGACTTTTGATTAGAGGAAAAGACAGCGGTCGTGCAGATGATTCTGATGAATCTATTATTAGAAACCGTATTAAAGTTTACAATGAACAAACAGCAATAGCTGCTGAATATTACAATCAACAAGGAAAATACCATGGCATTAATGGCATAGGTTCAATTGATGAAATTTTCAATAGATTGAGTGCCATTATAGTTGAGTCAAATCGTTAATTCCTTTGGAATAATATATGCAAGAATCAAATTTTATTGACTATGTAAAGATTTATTTCCGAAGTGGTAAAGGAGGTAAAGGTAGCGCGCATTTTCACCGTGCAAAAGGACTTCCAAAAGGGGGACCAGACGGAGGTGATGGAGGGAAAGGTGCTGATATTAGACTAAGAGGTAATGCCCAATTATGGACTTTGCTCCATTTAAAATACAGAAAACACGTTCATGGAGAAGACGGGCAACCAGGGGCTTCGGCTCTTTGTACCGGAGCTTCAGGTAAAAATGAAGTCATTGAAGTTCCTCTTGGAACCGTTGCCAAAAATGCGGAAACAGGTGAAATACTGTTCGAAATTACTAAAGATGGTGAAGAAAAAACTTTAATGCGAGGTGGGAAAGGCGGTTTAGGTAACAACCATTTCAAAACCTCAACAAAGCAAGCTCCTACTTATGCCCAACCAGGTGAAGATTGCCAAGAAGGTTGGATTGTATTGGAACTTAAAGTGTTGGCAGACGTCGGTTTAGTTGGATTTCCAAATGCTGGAAAATCTACCTTATTAGCCGCTATTTCAGCAGCAAAACCTGAAATTGCCAATTATCCATTCACAACTCTAGTTCCTAATTTGGGGATTGTTCAATACCGCGATTACCGTTCATTCATTATGGCAGACATTCCCGGTATTATTGAAGGGGCACACGAAGGGAAAGGACTTGGACATCGCTTCCTTAAACATATAGAAAGAAATGCTGTACTCTTGTTCTTAATTCCTGCAGATAGCAAAGACATTAAAGCTGAATACAAAATTCTACTGAATGAATTAAAGAAATTTAATCCCGAATTACTTAAAAAGGAAAGAGTGGTTGCAATCAGCAAATGTGATATGCTCGACGACGAATTAATTTCAATGATGAAAAAGGATTTAAAATCAATTAAACCTTTATTCATCTCAGGTGTAAGTGGTTTAAACTTACAACCTTTGAAAGATTTACTTTGGGATAAAATTGAAGCTTCTGAGGATTAATTTTTGATTAATCTATAGTTTGCCAACTGGTTTTCATCTTTAATCGTGATGTTGTAAACGCCATTTGGATATTGGCTAATGTCTATTGTTTCGCCAGAAACATAACCTTTTTGATCAACCAATTGACCTTGAGCATTAAATAACATTAGTTGCCCTTTTGCTATTAGTTCATTTTTGATTTGGATAAAATGATTACTTGGATTAGGATACAAATCAGTCACAGTCGTTTTAACAGCTTTTACATTTACAGCTCCCCAAACATCTATTGTCATTGTTACATTAATACCCTCAAACGGTCTTGATGCTCTGAAAAAATTAACAACCATTTTGCCTGAACCTCTTTTATTTTTTGGATAAAAATGGAACGACAAATATCCTGAATCACCTGCACCCATTTCAAAAGTATTTGAATTAACATCTGTACCATGACATTGCATAATATCACAAACAGCACTTTCCCAAGCAGCATCTCCTAATTCATTGGTTATTCTATTCCAAGAAATAGTATCTTTTGAACTAGACAAGTTGTACATCCATGTGTTAGCGTAAATATCAGCCTCAGTTGTAAAATCGGCTTTGTATAAAACAGTATCTTTAAAAGATATTTGAGCAGAGAGTTGATTAGTAACAATCAAAACAAAAGAAATAATGAAGGTAATTTTTTTAGACATAATGCAAAGTTAACTAAAAAATAAAATGAATTACAACTTTATTTTAAAACTAATGTCCATACTCTTAACAGAATGCGTTAACATTCCTAACGAAATAAACTGAACACCTGTAGCAGCATAGGCTTCAATATTATCTATTGTTATTCCTCCCGATGACTCTGTTTCGCATCTATTATTGACCAATTCAACGGCTTGTTTGGTTAGTTCAGGACTAAAATTATCGAACATAATTCTTTGAATTGGTAGCATTGACATTACCTCCTCTACCTCTTTTAAATTTCTAGTTTCAACTTCAATACCTAAGTTTAAATTATTTTGAACTAAATATGATTTTGCCTTTTCAATGGCTTTAACAATTCCCCCTGCTACATCTACATGATTGTCTTTTAGCATAATCATGTCGTACAACCCTTTTCTGTGATTGTGGCCACCACCAAGGGTAACAGCCCACTTTTCCAATGTTCTCATATTGGGAGTCGTTTTTCTAGTATCCAATATTTTAGTGTTGTAATCCTTTATCTTACTTGCTATTTGATGGGTAATACTGGCAATACCACTCAGCCTTTGCATAATATTCAGAAGCAATCTTTCGCTCTTCAATAATGATTGGGCATTGCCATTTACTACAAATCCTATTTCTCCAATTTTAACTTCATCACCATCATTTTTATAAAAAACAATCTCGCAATTTGGGTCGTTTAATTTTAAAATTGATTCTGCAATACAAAGCCCTGCCGCTATTCCATTGTCTTTAAAAATTAGTTGTGCAGACGCCTTTCTATCTTTCTCTATACTCGCCAATGAAGAATGATCGCCTTCTCCAACATCCTCTTTTAATGCAAGATTTATCATCTCGATTACTTCATTTTCTTGACTAATATTTGTTTTCATTGTATTTCCTAATTACAGGTCGCAAATTACATGTTCCCTTTAAAACAAAAAAATAGTCCGAAGTAATTTCGGACTATTTTTAAAACTTTATGTTTCGCTAAATGATTAGATTTTGCTTACTTTAAATTGATGTAATTGACCGTTATCAAGTAAAGTCACATTATAAACACCTGAAGTGATATTTTCTAATGAAATAATGCCATTATTTAACGTTTGAGTAAATACTAATTTACCATTCATATCGTATACATGGGCTACTGCACTTGTATTTGATAATCCATTGATTTGAATATTGCTAGAAGCTGGATTTGGATAAAATGAGATTTGATTTGTGTTTTGTGAAGACACTGAAGTAGCTTGTAATTCAGCTTGTATGTGTGAAACATCACTTGCTCTCGAATCCCCTCTATTAAATGAATACAATGCCAAAGGAAATCCATATTCACTTTTGTTTGCCCACCATGAGTGTTCATAAGAAGAATCTTTGGTAACGTCTAATTCTAAAGCACGAATTTGTTGTGCAGTTAAATTAGTCCACATTCCAAAAACATAAGCCGCATAGGAAGGTGCTGAAATTTCTTCTTTCTCAACCATAACTGCATCAACCATTACATTGTTAGATAATTTTACTTGTCCCCATCCTAAACCTGTAAACTTATTAACTGTTTTTTGACTTACTCTTATTGAGTCAATTCTTGGCGCTGGGCCCGGACCATCTGGATCTAAACCTAATTCATAAGTAAACACAACTTGTGAAAATGAATCTTTTAAAACTGTATTATAGGTCATTGGGAATTTTATGATAGTTGAACGAAAAGGGAATACCTCAAACTCACCCATTCCATCGTCTTCAGCAGAACCCACTATTTCCAAACTAGTTGTTGATTTATTTAATAAAATGTAGGAACCTGGTTCATTCGCGAATGCAACAACTGTATTGGCACTAATTGCTAAATTATTTAAAGCAGGAACCCAATCTCTGTTGTAAAACAAAATAGTATCCTCTTCTTCTTTTCTTAGGGCACTAAAATCCCAAGTTTTGTTTGTACCACCGGTTTGAATCGCAATACCAACAGAATCATTGTATTGAACAGATTTTTTACCAGGTGTGGCAACCGTATAATCATAAACGGTGATTTGTGCACTCAGTTGAGAGGCACATAAAAGGCTAAATAAAAATGTAATTTTTTTCATTTTGGTATGTATTATTTATTAAAATTTGTTTTTTGTTTGTTAAGATTACTCGATTAAGTAATTTTAAATTCATTAATCACAAAGCCAAGACCTGCTTTGTATTCCCCTTTGATTGTAACTCGGTACTGACCATTTTTGGTTGTCAAATTTAACACAATCATTGAATTGGTAGAACCTGAGGTTTCGTGGAGTACTACTGCATTAGTTGGTACATTTGATTTGAAAAAATTCTCAAGTATAATAATAGCTTGATTTTTTGAACTTAATCCACTTGCTTGAGGCGTTGTTAATTCTATGCTGCCATTGAACATCACAGACAATTCACTCACATTTGCATTTTTTAGAATAATTGCAATTTTATCGCCTTCCTTAGCTTGAACAGAAAAAGATGCCAAAATAAAAGACATAAAAAGTATCAGTTTACTCATAATTAATATTTACTATTCAGAAAGTGTGCCAAATTATACTGCAATTATAATCTTTTTTTCAATTCTTCTATCTGATCTCTGTATTTAGCGGCTTCTAAAAAGTCCATGTCCTTGGCTGCGCGCATCATTGATTTCTCTGTTTCTTTAATGGCTTTTTGAATATTGTCTTTACTCATGTAGTCAAAAACCGGGTCGGCAGCAATTGAAAGTGACTCTTTTGTTTGGTCTGCATAATTAGAGAATTCGCCCTTTTTAGCATCGGCTACACTTGTTTGATCCATAATTTGTTCTATTGACTTCACAACAGTAGTCGGTGTGATACCGTGTTCCAAATTATACTGTATTTGCCTTTCCCTTCTTTTCTCTGTTACTTCTATGGTTTTCCTCATGCTTTCTGTCATTCTATCAGCATACATGATTACCTTTCCACGTTGGTTTCTGGCGGCCCTTCCGATGGTTTGAATCATACTCGTTTCACTTCTCAAAAAACCCTCTTTATCAGCATCAAGTATGGCTACAAAACTGACTTCGGGCAAGTCCAAACCTTCTCTTAATAAATTGATTCCTATCAACACATCTATTTTCCCTAATCTCAAATCCCTCAATATTTCGACCCTATCCAAAGTCTTAATTTCACTGTGTATGTATTGGCATTTTATTCCCAAATTACTCAGGTATTTCGCCAATTCTTCACTCATTCTTTTCGTTAATGTTGTTACCAACACTCGGTCTCCCATTTTTACCCTTTCATCTATCTCGTCTAACAAATCGTCTACTTGATTGATACATGGCCTAACCTCAATAACGGGATCTAACAATCCTGTAGGTCTTATCACTTGTTCCACTACAACACCCTCAGATTCTCGTACTTCATAGTCCGCAGGGGTCGCACTTACGTATATCACTTGATTTGTTAATTGATTGAACTCTTCAAACTTTAATGGTCGGTTGTCTAACGCAGAAGGCAACCTAAACCCATACTCTACTAAGTTCATTTTTCTTGACCTATCACCACCATACATCGCTCGTATCTGTGGCATGCTAACGTGACTTTCATCCACCACCAAAAGAAAATCATCAGGAAAGTAATCCAACAAGCAAAAGGGTCTATCCCCAGCTTGACGTCTGTCCATGTAACGACTGTAGTTTTCTATTCCACTACAATAGCCTAATTCTCGCATCATTTCCAAATCAAAATTCACTCTTTCCTCCAGCCTTTTGGCTTCTTGATGTTTGCCATTCTCTTTAAAATAATGAATTTGCTCCACTAAATCATCTTGAATTTCATATATGGCTTGGTTTAATCTTTCCTTTGGTGAAACATAGATATTAGCAGGGTATATTGCAATGTGGTCGTGCTCTTGAATTGTAAGTCCTGTTTCTGGTTCAAAAGATTGGATTTCTTCAATATCGTTCCCAAAAAAACTAATGCGATAAGCAAAATCATTGTATGCCAAAAACACATCAATGGTATCCCCTTTGACTCTAAAATTTCCTCTGTTAAAGTCAGCCGTTGTTCGACTGTACAAACTATCAACTAAGCGGTGCAAAAGGGCATTTCGACTCATTTTCTCGCCCTTACTCAATCGAATAATACTCTCTTCGTAATCGTTAGGATTACCCGCACCATAAATACAACTTACCGAAGCTACCACAACAATATCTCTTCTACCACTTAATAAAGTTGAAATGGTTTTTAACCTCATTTTCTCAATTTCTTGATTGATAGCTAAATCTTTTTCTATGTAAGTATTGGTTGTAGGAATGAAAGCTTCTGGTTGGTAATAATCGTAATAACTTACAAAATATTCAACATCATTGTTTGGAAAAAACTGCCTGAATTCACCATACAATTGCGCCACTAATGTTTTATTATGGCTTAAAATAAGTGTAGGCTTTTGTACCTTCTCTATTACATTGGCAATAGTAAAGGTTTTACCACTCCCTGTAACTCCCAAAAGTGTTTGGGATTTTACACCTGACTCCAAGCCTTGCACTAATTGTGAAATTGCGGTAGGTTGGTCGCCATTTGGCTCAAAAGGGGCTATTAATTGAAATCTTGACAAAGTTTCGCAAAGATAGTGTTGAATTGACTGATTTAATAAATCTATCTGTAATTAAAAGGTAAATATTATCTTTGTAATAATGAAAACCGACAGTAATTGGGATGAAATTTTAAAAGATATTTTTGAAATCCCCTTTTATAAGGAATTAGAACTTTTCTTGAATACAGAAATCGCAAATAAGCAAATTATTTACCCTCCATTTAATCAAATTTTCTCTGCATTTAAAGCCACTTCTTTAGAATCTGTTAAAGTTGTAATATTAGGTCAAGACCCATACCACGGCGAGGGACAAGCACATGGTTTAGCTTTTAGTGTTAACAAAAACCACAAAATTCCACCTTCATTAAAAAACATATACAAGGAACTAGGAACGGACCTTGGCATTGTATCACCAACACATGGCAATTTAGAAACTTGGGCACACAACGGTGTACTGCTTTTAAATGCTACTTTGAGCGTAAGAGCGAATGAAGCCGGAAGCCATCAAAGGAAAGGGTGGGAAGAATTTACCGATTATGTTATCAAAAAAATTTCCGATTTGCAAAAAAACTGTGTCTTTATTTTATGGGGAAATTATGCCAAAAGCAAAAGTGTGTTAATTGATAGACACAAGCATTTAGTTCTTGAAGCGGCACACCCTTCGCCACTTTCAGCCCATCACGGTTTCTTTGGATGTAAGCACTTTTCTAAGTGTAATTCTTATCTTGTTGATAAAGGATTGCCCCCAATCGATTGGCAAATCAATTGAAATCATTAGTTTTGTAATTCATCAAGACCATTACACCTTCCAAAATTATGTCATACGAAACCGTTATATCTTTAGAACATGCTGATATTTTTCAGGAAAAAAATCTTGTTTTACATCAGGTTGATTTTAAACTAAACAAAGGTGAATTTGCTTATATTATTGGAAAAACAGGAAGTGGCAAAAGCTCTTTGTTAAAAACCCTTTATGGTGAATTAAAACTAGAATTAGGGAAAGGTGAAATTGCTGGTTTTGACTTAATCAAACTTAAAAGAAGACAAATCCCTAAATTGAGAAGACGATTGGGTATCATCTTTCAAGATTTTCAACTTTTAACAGACCGTAATGCCAAAGACAATTTACTTTTTGTTTTAAAAGCAACGGGATGGACCAATAAAATGGAAATGTTTAAGCGTGTGGGTGAAGTGCTTAAAATAGTGGGATTAGAAACCAAAGATTATAAAATGCCCCATCAACTAAGTGGTGGTGAACAACAACGTTTGGTAATTGCCCGAGCTCTTTTAAACAAACCTGAAATTATATTGGCCGATGAGCCTACAGGAAATTTAGACCCTGAAATTTCTAACGATATTGTTTCTTTACTTCAACTCATTGCCAAAGAGGAAGGCACTGCTGTACTTATGGCAACCCACGAAATGCGTCTCTTGGAAGAATTCCCTGCTAGAGTTATTAAAGTGGAGCAAAATAAAGTGTACGACGACCCTAAATATTTAAATATAGCTTAAATAAGCGCTAGTATTGTTTGGGTATTGTATTCATTGTTAAAAGGTCCTTGCATTAATACCTTTTTTCTTTCTGCTATTGCATCTTCATCAAACTCTTTATTCCATAATGAATGGATTTCTTTAATCATTTCCTCGGCATTTTGAGTAACAATACAAGCTCGTTCCAAACCCGTGTTTTCTACCATTAACTTGTTGACCAAACAGAATTTACCAACAAACAAAGCATTCAATAATTTTAACTTGATACCTGTTCCCTGAAAAGTTGGCAATACATTAATATGTGCCTCCGATACTGCATTCATTATTTCTTCATTGTCCCAATTAGAAATTAATTGAATATGTGTATAGGGTTTACATGCATTGACAAGTTCGGGAGAAGGCTTATTCCCTGCAATAATCACTGGATAACTGATTTTTGAAAAAACCTGATTTACCAAAAACAGTGCAGCATGATTGTTTTCGCCTACTGATAAATTTCCGTGATATAATAAATAACTGCCTTTACCCTCTTTGATATTGACAGAATCGTTGGCATGGAATGCAGGAACTAAAACAGAATGCTGGTAATTTTTTTGCAAATAATCATGGTCCGAAGGTGAAATTGCCAAAATCTGTTGGGCATGTTTTAATACCTTTTCGTACTGTTTCAATAGGTCAGACTCATTCCTGAAAAAATACTTTTTAAAAAAATTAGTTTCTATTAACTCCAAACTTTTGTAATAATCGTGTTCAACATTGTGATTACGAACTATTTTTATTCTATTTTTTAATTTTTTATGCGTTAAGAAATAGGTACAATGAATGCCTTCAAAAATAATGGGAAACGAATCCTTGCAAAGATTTTCAAGCAATTCATCATTACTACGGGTAGAAACAATATAGGGAACATTACCAATAAAAGGATTCTTATACTTAGAACGTTTGTAATAATACACTTTATCGCACCACTCATTTAAAATAGCTTGCTGCTCTCTGCCATATTGAAAGCAATGTAAGGTAATAGAAACATTCAACTTTTTAAGCCATCTTAACTTGTGAAAAATATCAATAACACCTCCATAATCGGCTGGATAAGGCACATCAAAAGCAACAATATGTAAATGTTTCTGCATATACTTTAATTAAACGGCTCAAACAATTCTTTCAATCGAACAGACTCTTGATTCCAATTCAATTTTTCTGCGGCAAATAAAGCATTTTCTTTCAATTTATTGTAGTAAAATTCATCGGAATAACATTTCAAAAGGGTTTCTACTAACGCTTCTTTGGTATTCATAATGCAAATGCCACAACCATATTCAGTATTAAGAAATTCATATTCAGGCAAATGTGAGGAAATGGATGGAATACCCGCTTGGACATAATCGAAATATTTATTACTCAATGAATAATAATAACTAAGGCTTTGGGCATCCAACAAATTATAACCAACAAAACATTTTGCGCTTATTGTCTTAAGTTCATTAGGACTAAGTATCCCTTTAAATTCCACATTTGTTAATTTTAATTTTTGTGCCAATTCTCTCAAAGTTGCACTTAAATCACCTTCGCCCACTAATAATAGTTTGAATTGAGGTAATTCTTTCATTGCTTCAATTAGCAATTCCAATTCCCTTCCTTTATTCAATGCCCCTTGGTAAATAATCGTAGGGCTATGGAATGGAACAACTTTTGGTTCTTGATGATAAAAAGGCACATTTCTTATCACAGAAAATGGTTTATAATAACGTAATTCAAGTGCCTTTGCCAATGAATCAGAAACTGTTATACATAACTTAGACCTTTTAACACCTGCAAGTGTTAAGCGGTGCCAAATCCATTTTTTTATTGACTTTCCTTGCAGTTCAGGCACCTCAGTAAAATACTCGTGCGCGTCGTACACCAATGGTTTACCCTTAAGCATACTCAAACACAGCATCGCTGCCAAAGTATCCGAATCAACCGCATAAAAAATATCTATCTTCTTGAAAAGTAGTTTGAAAAACAACAGAAAATTAAACCACAAATAGAACAAAATACCCGAATTAAATAATGGCTTAATGGCAAGTAAATCTATGTCTTTAAGTTCAGTGTTTTTAACAACATTTCCGTACTTAACAAACGGACGGTAAACTAGCAAAACATGAAAATTCATCTCTTTTAAAACAGAAGAAATACGTTGCATCCTCTGATCGGTGTAAAAATGACCCGTAATAGCTATTGCTATTGTTTTTTGCTGTTCCATTGTACCCAACCTTCCTTTGTTTTAATGATATATTGATAATCTTTGAGCCAACGCAATATTAAAACATAATTATCCAAATCGGTAATATTGGCCAATTTCATTAATTCATCTTCTTTAATATTGGGATTTGTTAAGCAAATAGATTTGATAATTTCAATGGTTTTTTGTGACACAAAATGTTCATTTAAACTTCTTTTATGTCGTAAACAAACGTCACAAATTCCACAATCTACAGATTTTTCCTCTCCAAAATATTGAACAATAATACTGGTTCTGCATTCATTATTATTATCTATGTATTGGTTTACTGCCAATAATTTTTCCTGATATCTTTCTCTTAATTTATTTATTTTCTCACTTGACACATGAATACTTCTCAACCTATTTTCGAGTAACACCAATTGCGGCTGAGTGGTTTGAGGTATATAATCTATCAATTCAAGATCGTTGAATTTTAGCAATTGTTCTTTCAACCACGATTCACTTTTTTTGAGTCTACGGGCAATTTCTGATTCATAGATATTGGTATAAAAATCGAACAATCCGCCATAAGAACGCAGCAACATTTTAAAGATTACATCAACAGCAGTATGGTTTTGTTGCCATTCATTTAAGGTGTCATAGTCGCACAAAATTTTTAATCGCGAAGGCAAATAGATGGACTCTGTGGTTTGAAAATAAGCCTCGTTTTCTATAATTTTAATGGCATTTAAAGTAAGCTGAGTCGATAATTTATTGGATGAACAAAAATCACTAATGTCAAAATCATAACTTATAAATTGACCTGAACCAACTGCAATTTTCAAATAATTGTGAATAGCTTCATACACCTGAATAATTTCCTCGGGCTTGGGATATTTTACAGCAATAGTACGGGCATCCTCCAAGCGGTCCGACTCATGAAAAAGCAGTATGCAATAAGACAAATTTCCATCTCTCCCTGCCCTACCCGCCTCTTGGTAATAAGCCTCCAAGGTATCAGGTTTTTGTTCGTGAATCACAAATCTAACATCGGGTTTGTCTATACCCATACCAAAGGCATTGGTACAAACCATAATTCTAATGTGTCCTTGTTTCCATGCTTCTTGTTTTTTATTTCTGTCCAATGCAGGTAATCCAGCATGGTAGTAGTCGGTTTTCAGACCAATTTCATTCAAGTGCCTACTTATTTCTTCGGCTTTCCGTCTCGACTTGACATACACAAGGCCAGAACCTGCTAATTTTTGAGCAATTTTAAGAATTTCTTGAAGCTTATTTTCTGTTTTACGAATAACGTAGGACAGGTTCGACCTAACAAAACTTTGCACAAAAACTTGGGCCTGTTTTAACTCTAATTTTAAAGCGATGTCAGACACTACATCTTTGGTTGCAGAAGCTGTTAAGGCTATAACTTTTAGCTGATTGAATCGACTTATAAATTCCGATATTTCGAGATATGGCGGTCTAAAATCGTAACCCCATTGAGAAATACAATGGGCCTCATCTATTGCCAATAAAGACACTTTAATATTGACGGCATAATCTATAAAATGCTTGCTTTTGAGTCGTTCGGGTGACACATATAAAAACTTATATTTGCCATTGATACAGTTTTCGAGTTCAAACTCTATCTCCTTCCGTTTCATTCCGCTGTAAAGTGCAACAGCTTGAATGTCTCTCTTCATCAAATTTTCAACTTGGTCTTTCATTAGAGCGATAAGGGGTGTTACCACCACACAAACCCCTTCTAACATAAGAGCCGGAACTTGGAAACATAAGGATTTTCCTCCACCCGTTGGCAATAATGCTATCGTTGGCTTTCCATCCAAAACTGACTGAACGATGTCTTTTTGCAACGGCCTAAATTGGTCGTATCCAAAATACTGTTTCAGTGTTTGTTCGGGAGTCATTGTAAAATTTGCTCAAATTTAGTTTATTTTGCTAATCCTACAACACCGAGAAATATGAATAAATGGGAGAATTGAAAAAAGAAAAGTTAAATTATTGGCTTACTTTTTGAAATTTTAGAACATGGCCCTCCAACTTAACATAATAAACACCTGAATTTAACTGATTGATATTAAGTTCATTTAAACCCACATACAAATCCGCTTGCAGTATCATTCTACCGAACACATCATAGACAATAAACACTTGTTCACGGCCTGAAAAAACAAATAGTTTAGTTTGAGCTGGATTTGGAAATATTGAATTATTTAAAATTGAATATTTCTTTACCGAACTATGGTCCTCTATTGTAATTACTATGTCTTTTGAATGAATACAATAATTTGAGTCCATTACTTCACATGATATTTTTACAGGTCCAATTACTCCTAATTCTTTGGCCTTGAAATCAGTACTTTGAGCCTTTGATCCGTTACTCCATAAATAAGAATTAAATCTATTACTAACGGTTAACTTCACTGTATCATCTATGTTATATAAAGTATCACCTAAAATAGAGAACTCAGGTGGTAATAAAGAAAAATACTGAATAGAATCTTGGTAAGCACATTGGTTACTGTCTTTAATAGTTAGCTTAATATTGTCACCATTATTCATCACTAAAGATAGGATATTACTTTCATTAAATATTGGCTTTTGATTAAATATCCAATTGAAATAAAGCCCCAAATTTTGAGAAATTGCCTTAATTGTAGCAACACTGTCCTTACAGTTAGAATTTACCTCAAATTTGAATTGGGGATTTGTGTAAAAAATTAGTGGAATAGCTTTTTCAGAAAAACAACCATTGTGGTCATTTAAAACCACTTGAACTTTATTAAAACCATCAAAATTGGCAGTCAAACTATTCGATTGTTGAATAACAAGTGAATCATCTAAAAACCATTTATAAAACAAAGAAGTCCCTGTATTAAAGTTTGGAATAACGCGAATGGTAGAAATTGAATTAGGACAAAAAATACTGTCACTTAACTCAAACATTGGATTTTCGTAGTAATTCAAGTTGAGCGCTTTTTTGAAATAACAACCCAATGGCGATTTTACCTCTAAGCTTAATTGGTTTTCGTTTGAAAATTTCCAAATCAATGAATCTGATGTTTGGCCTGTACTATCAGCACCAAGCATCCATTTATATTCATAATTATTTCTTATAGAATCAATATACTTAGGAATAATCGTATACTTTTTATTGTTGCAAAAAATACTGTCAGAAATTTCAAATTGAGGTAATTGTATTGCTGAAATATTAACCGACTTTGTCATTTCACAATTCTTATGTTTTAACTTTACAACAAGGTGTTTAAAACTATCTATTACTAATAAATATTGATTGTTTGTAACTTGAACGGATTGATTATTGACACTCCAAAAAATAGAATCATTCTGATCCTTCACCACATTAAGTAAACCTACATTCACCATTTGATTTTTGCAAATACTAGTATCCGAAATACTTAATTCTACATTATACTCAGATTTCAAGTCCAACTCAAATATCTTTTTACAAAAACTATTTTCAACATTGAGTTTCACTTTACTAGTCAACTGATTGTTTTTTATCGTTATTGAGTTTGAACTGTCTGACAAGAATTTCCCGGCAGGATACTCCCATTTCAACTTAGTATTGGTGTCATTAAAGGTATTATTTCCAAGAACTATAGCATTATTTAAGCACAATGCAGTATCAGTTTGTTGGCTTTCTAACAAGTAAACAGGATTTAATTGAATGGTATCTAAAAAGTTATTTTCACATCCAAACGGATTATTTTTAACACTTAATCTAAGCGCATATCTTCCTGTTTTGGAGTAGGAAATAGTATCAGTATTTTTTGAACCTTTGAAACTGATAAAGGTATCAGACAGAAGTGTTAGTTGGTATTGATAATTTACGGTATTTGAAAACCGACTTGAGATAGAATCTTCAAACTGAATAATATATTGGTTACAACCTTTTAAATCTTTTGAAAAATTAGCAATACGTGGGTTAGGTAGAGACGTTACTACATATCCTCTTGAGATTTCACTGTGACAATTTCCATCATGGGCAATAAGTGCAAAATAATCTTGAGTCACTTTAACATTACTTGAAGAGGACAACTTTACTTGAGCCGTTTTCTCTCTCAATGTGTCATTTACAATCTTAAAGGATATGTTATTACTTGAGTTGTTCCAATCTAGTTTAATAGTATCAGAGGTATTGTCATCTTTACTAGGTAAATTTAGTATCAAATCTAAGTCCTTACATTTTGAGTTTCTATTGCTTGATGTAAAGTAAGGCGGACTATTATTTCCTAGGTCTCTAACATATAAGATATATTCTCTCATTACACTACCCAATAAAATAGGTTGATTGCTCGTTAAATCTTTTCTATACAAATGACAAACTATAGTAAGAATTCCATTTTGATTGTTAACTGTTGGTGTGAATATAACATCTGAAGTTACATTATCGAAATAAAAACCACGTGGTGGTCGAGCGCTAGGTTGTGGTCTACAACTTGTACTTCCGGGAATTGCAGGGCAATATGGTGTAAAGTTAATGCTAGGTGGTGGATTATTAAAAAAATCCTCGTAAAAAAGAGGCATTTCGAGACTAAAACCTAATGAGTCATCCTCATTATCTTTAACGATTCCTGGATTATGAATATAGGCTTGATTAAGCGGCGTCATAAACTTAGGTCTTATATTAAATTGAGGCGATTTTATCTTTCCAAAAGAGTGACACAGATTGATAAAGCACTCGACTATCGACTTATTGGTATTGTAAAATTCCAATTCATTGTCAATGGGGACTTCTAACTTAAAACGAATTCCACAATTCCCATTAATAACAGTTTGATATTTGGCTAAACTTAGGTCAACAGTATCAATCCAAGTATGTTTTTCGAAGCCAAAATTCGAGTTTTTATTTTGAATGTTACATGGATTTCCACAAGAATCCGAAATGTTTTCTATAGAAATTCTCTTTAGATGAATGATTTCTTGATTATTTAAAACCTGAAGATACGCTTTTACACTAGTGAGTGAATCGGTATTGCATTTTCTAAATACATTAGCTGTTACAAGGTACTTTAATGAATCTAACTGCTCATAGAAAATTTCGGCACCAGCAGCTTTTTGTGCATTTAGTGCATTGTACAGAGAAATAGTTAGTAACAGAAAGAATAGTTTATACCTCATTTTTGAACAAGACAAGATGAAAAGTCAAATCGTTGTATAGAGGAATCCCCTTTTATGCCGCTTTCGTATCCAAATCGGCCAATTTGCTCACTACCATGTCAGCGGTAATAGTTACTTCTTTGTCGCTTTTTGATGGCGCTTCATACATCACATCGAGCATTAATTTTTCGCAAATGGTTCTTAATCCTCTTGCGCCTAGTTTGAACTCAACCGCTTTGCTCACAATTAATTCAATGGCTTTTTTATCGAAATGCAATTTAATACCTTCTATTTCCATCAATTTAACGTATTGTTTAATTAATGCGTTTTTCGGCTTAATTAAGATGTTTTTAAGTGCTTCCCTGTCTAGCGGTTGTAAGAAAGTAATCATTGGCATTCTTCCTATAATTTCGGGAATTAATCCAAAACTTCTTAAATCAGAAGGCGCAACTTGTTCTATTAATTCGAGTGAAGCATTGGATTGTTGTGCGCTATTAAAACCTATCGCATTGGTATTTAATCTTTTTGCAATTATCTTGTCAATACCACTGAAAGCACCTCCACAAATAAAGAGAATGTTTTTAGTGTCTATTTTTACAAATTTTTGGTCAGGATGTTTACGTCCCCCTTCAGGTGCAATGTTAGCGATAGTGCCTTCCAAAAGCTTCAGCAATCCTTGTTGAACACCTTCACCACTTACATCTCTACTGATAGAAGGATTATCACCTTTACGCGCTATTTTATCAATTTCATCAATATATACAATCCCTCTTTGAGTCGCATCGACATCGTAATCGCTGGCTTGGTATAATCTAGAAATAACACTTTCTACATCTTCGCCCACATATCCTGCTTCTGTTAATACAGTTGCATCGGCAATACAAAAGGGAACTTTCAGTATTTTGGCTAGGGTTCTAACCAATAATGTTTTTCCGGTACCTGTTTCACCAACCATCAAAACATTCGATTTCTCTATTTCTGTATCGTCATCCCCTTGGTAATTCAATAAACGCTTGTAATGGTTGTAAATAGATACAGAAAGTACTTTTTTGGCTTGTTCCTGACCAATTACATATTCATCCAAGTGCTTTTTGATATCAGCGGGTTTTAATAAATTGATTTTAAAATCAGGGTCTGATTTCTTCTTTTTGTTTTGACCACCCAATTCAACCTCTACTATTTTTGAAGCTTGTTCCACACAAGCATCACAAATATTGGCCTCAATACCTGAAATCAACATGTTCGATTCCTCCTTAGGCTTGCCGCAGAAAGAACAGAAACTAGAGGATTTTTTACTTGCCATTATTTTTTATTGATGTTTTTTGTCAAAACTTCATCCACCATACCGTAAGCTTTCGCTTCTTCTGAGGTCATCCAATAATCTCTATCACTGTCTTTTTCAACTTTCTCGAAGGGTTGACCACTGTGGTGTGCAATAATGTCATACAATTCTTTTTTTAGTTTAGAAATTTCGCGGTAGGTAATTTCAATTTCAGAAGCCTGCCCTTGCGCACCGCCTAGTGGTTGGTGTATCATAACTCTACTGTGTTTCAAAGCAGTTCTTTTGCCATGAGCACCTGCACACATCAATACGGCACCCATACTTGCTGCCATTCCTGTACAGATTGTCGCTATGTCACTTGAAATATATTGCATGGTGTCATATATACCCAAACCAGCATACACACTTCCACCTGGGCTGTTTATGTAAATTTGAATATCTCTATTTGGATTAGTGCTTTCCAAAAACAACAACTGACCCATTACGATATTGGCAACTTCGTCATTGATTCCTACTCCTAGGAAAATGATTCTATCCATCATTAATCTTGAAAAAATATCCATTGCCGCAATGTTCAACGGTCTTTCTTCAATAATATTAGGGGTTAAATTAGTGATATTGTGAGGAGTAGCGCTATGTATGTAACGGTCTACCATCAAACTGTTTAAACCTAAATGTTTAGTCGCGTATTTTTGAAATTCTTTACCTTGGTCCATAATATTATATTAAACAACAATATTAATGCAAATTTTGTTTTATGCCAAACTTACACTCTAGATTTTTACGAAGTAAAAGTGTAGATGTTAGTTGGGCTTATCCCGACCATTATTTTGTTTCAATATTTGCAGAATATTGATTTACAAAATATTAGTCGCTCAATTAAATTCAAAATTACCTAAACATCCCTAAAAATATCTTTTGCTAACTTTGTTAATATTCGTCATTTTATCGATAAACGGGTTTAGGATTATGCCAAACTTATTTGAAAATTTATTTTTCCCCTCAAACAAAAACGAGCTGTAAATTTTGGTTTACAACTCGTTTTAAAATCAATTTATTCCCCAAACTTAGTGTTGGTGATTGTGTTCTTCTATTAATTTGTAGAATGCCTCAATAGTGATTGGTTTTTCGTTCAACTTCACAGTGTTTCTGATGGCTACAAATACTTTACGTCTTAAGGCAATGTCATTCATTTGTTCAACAAATTCACGTTTTTTCAAACTGTCATCACTGAATTTTTTTACCAATTCGAAATCCGGATTTTGCAATCCATAATTTCTAAACATAGACAATGTGTATCCAATAGACGCTTCCTCAATGTCTTGCATTTCAACTTTTACATCAAACAATTGAGCTGCTTTTTCACGAATCAATACATCTTTTAATACCTTAGCTTCTTTGCTATAACGCTCGTCAATGTTTTGTTCGTTGTAATGCTCTTCTTTATTGTTAAGCAACCATCTTTTTAAGAAAGAATCAGGCAATTGGAATGAATGTTTTTCTTCCATCAAATGGCCTATCATGTGTTCCAAGTGGTGCTCACTCTCGCCTTTGTAATATGACTCTAAATTTTCTTTGATTTTGGTTCTGAAATCTTCTTCTGAAGTCACTACTCCTTCACCCATTACTTTGTTAAACAAGTCTTGGTTTACTTCAGCCGCTTTTCTTCTCGAAATTTCAGTAATCACACATTTAAACATTGGTTTAATTTCCGCAACTGCCTCTTTGTCAATACCTAATGATGAAGATATAACAGTAACATTATCATTAAGTAATTCGAAAATATTAAGTGTTATTTCATCTCCTTTTTTTAAACCAATCAACGACGTTTTCAATGCTTCATTTTTTACCAATTCAGGCGTAAATGAAACATTTTTGTTAGCTAATCCATTTTCTCTAGGTGCATTATTTTCGTCTAATTCTGTTAAATCTGCGTAAACAATGTCTTTTTCTTCTGAAACTTCTACAGGAGACATTTCGCCAAAACGCATGGTTAATGACTCAATTTCTTTGTCCACTTCTGCATCATCTACAGATATTACATAATAATCAACGGTGTCTTTGTCAGAAATATTAAATTCAAAACTAGGAGCTAACCCTAAATCAAATGCAAACGTAAAGTCTTGTTTGTTTTCTAAATCAACATCCGATTTTACAGAAGCACTAGGAAGTGGCTGAGCCAAAATATCAATATTGTTTTCTTTTAGGTAAGCGAACAGTTTTTGACTTGCAATCTTATTAATTTCTTCAGCCAAAATACTTTTACCGTACATGCTTTTAATCATTCCGATAGGTGCATGTCCGGGTCTAAACCCTTTGATAGACATTTGTTTTTGCGCTTTCTTTAATTCTTTTTCAACGGCATCACTATAATCTTCTTTGCCTAATGCAACAGTTAATGTAGCATGTAAATCGTCTGTTTTATTGAAATTTAATTCCATTTATTAAAAAGTATTGTTTAAAAAATAAGTTGATTTGATAACGTGATGATTAGAAAAAAAACAAACTGTTTTATGGCGGATTATCATGTTAAAAGGGCGTTATCTATTCCCAAACTCTTAAATAAAACTAATATTGTGCGGATGAAGGGACTCGAACCCCCACGCCTTTCGGCACCAGATCCTAAGTCTGGCACGGCTACCAATTACGCCACATCCGCATCAATTTTGATTTGTTTTAACTTTAAGAACGGGGTGCAAAGGTAAAGAAAAAAATAATTGAAAAAAATAATTAATTATTGAATCCTTCTTAAAAATGAAAAGTTTTGGCCAAAACAAGCTTTAACGTGGTTTTAAATTCCCTGTTTTATTAATAAACCTACTTAAAACAAAATGAAGCATTTGCCAATTAATTTTTACTCCCAATAATAAAATATGCAAATATGGCATGTTGTAAAATTGATTAAAAAAAATAATACATTTGCATACCCACGAAAATAGACCCAAATAAGAAAAAGTATGTCAGTTATCGGAACCATCATGAGTTGGTATTTTAAAAAAAAGGCATCTGCAATGGATGATATAATGACAAATGCCGCAGAAATACAAGACACTGTACTTAAAAGACTGATAGAAGATGCCCAACATACCGAATGGGGTGTCACTCATGCATACAATACTATTTATTCGTACGCCGACTTTAAACAACGTTTTCCTATACAAGATTACGATTCACTAAAACCTTTTATTGAACGAATAATGAAAGGCGAAAGCAACGTATTGTGGCATGGTGAAACAACGTGGTTTGCCAAAAGCAGTGGTACCTCAAACGATAAAAGTAAATTTATCCCCGTAAGTTTTGAAACCCTTGAGGAGTGTCACTTTCAGGGTGGACGAGATATCCTCTCTTTTTATTGTGCCAATGTACCCGATTCAGATGTGTTTGATGGAAAAGGATTGCTGATAGGTGGCAGTCATAAAATTAATTCTTTAAATGAAAACTCATATTACGGCGACTTAAGTGCTGTACTAATGAATAATATGCCTACTTGGGCCAATTTGATGAAAACACCTGACAAATCTATTGCTTTAATGGACGATTGGGAGCTTAAATTGGATAAAATGGCTGAACAAGTTATCAATGAAAATGTCACTTCTATTTCCGGTGTGCCTACTTGGACTATGGTATTGCTAGAAAAAATAATGGCCATGACTGGCAAAAAAGACATTTCTGAAGTGTGGCCTAATTTGCAATTGTATATTCATGGTGGGGTTAGTTTTACTCCATATCGCGAACCATTTAAACAGTTAATAAGCGGTTCCAAAATGCGCTATTTGGAAACTTACAATGCAAGTGAAGGTTTTTTTGGAATTCAGAATGACCTAAGTGATGAAAACTTATTATTAATGCCAAATTATGGTATTTTTTATGAGTTTGTCAAAGTCAGTGATTTGGAACAAGCTTACCCTCCTACTTATTTGCTTGGTGAGGTTGAAAAAGGAGTAAACTATGCCGTAATAATTAGTAACAGCAGTGGACTTTGGCGTTACAAACTGGGTGATACAATTTGTTTTAATTCTTTACAACCCTATAAGTTCAAAATTACTGGTCGCACCCAATTATACATCAATGCCTTTGGCGAAGAGGTGGTAATAGACAATGCTGAAAAAGCCATTGCCCATGCGTGTATTGTCACCAATAGCAAGGTAAAAGATTACACGGCTGCCCCAGTGTTTCTTGACCATAAAGAGGAAGCGGGGCATGAGTGGCTGATTGAATTTGAAACAGCACCTGACAATATCAGTGATTTTACCTTGGCGCTCGACCAAAAACTGAAAGAACTAAACAGCGATTACGAAGCCAAAAGGCACAAAGACATAGCTTTAAAACTCCCTAAAGTTAAAGCCATGCCTCCCAACACCTTTTACAATTGGCTAAAAAATAAGGGCAAATTGGGTGGACAAAACAAAGTACCTCGCTTATGTAATGACAGAAGAATTGTCGATGAGATTCTATCTCAAAACTCTTAATTTAATTAAGAATAAAGCAATAACATATTTTAAAAAAAAATCGTTAAATTCGCCGCAAAATATTCTATAAATAATGGCAATATCAATAAAAGTTCCTAGCCCAGGTGAATCTATCAATGAAGTAACGGTTTCTAAATGGTTAAAGCAAGTTGGCGATTATGTAAAACTAGACGAACCTTTGGTGGAACTCGAAAGTGAAAAAGCTACCTTTGAGGTAAATGCCGAAAAAGCAGGTATTCTTACCAAACAACTTGCCAAAGAAGGTGATGAAATAAAAGTAGGTGATATCATTGTTGAAATTGATGATACAGCAAAAGCCCCAGAAGGCGCTGTTGCCCCAAAAGCAGAAACTAAAAAAGAAGTTACTGCTGCACCTGTAGCCAAAGAAGAGAAAAAAACCGAAGCACCAAAAGAAGCGGCTCCCGTATCAATGGATAGCGACGTTCATATTGCACCATTGGCTAAGGAATTGATGTTGGAACACGGCATTAAACCTGCCCAAGTAAAAGGCAGCGGCCCAAATGGCAGAATTACAAGAACGGATGTTTTAGAAGCTATTGTTGCCAAAGGTGGAAGCGGCTCTTCTTCCTCTAATAAATACAGCAATCCTTCTGGCGAACGCAACAAAAGGGTTGAAAAAATGAGCAATTTGCGCAAAACAGTTGCCAAAAGATTGGTGGCTGCCAAAAATGAAACGGCCATGTTAACTACTTTTAACGAAGTAAACATGAAGCCTATCATGGATTTGCGTGCCAAATACAAAGCAAGTTTCCAAGAGAAACACGAAGTGGGTTTAGGGTTTATGAGTTTCTTTACACGCGCTTGTTGTATCGCCCTGCAAGATTGGCCTGCAGTCAATGCATTTATTGACGGTGATGCCATTCAGTTCAACGATTATTGCGACATTTCAATAGCCGTTTCTGGACCAAGAGGATTGGTTGTGCCTGTAATTAGAAATGCCGAAACCTTATCATTAGCAGACATAGAAAAAGAAGTAAAACGATTGGCTGGAAAAGCCCGTGACAATAAATTATCACTTGAAGAAATGAGTGGTGGTACCTTTACCATTACCAATGGTGGTGTATTTGGCAGTATGATGAGTACGCCCATTGTTAACCCACCTCAATCTGCTATTTTAGGGATGCACAACATTGTGGAAAGACCAATGGTAGAAAATGGTCAAATTGTGATTCGTCCAATTATGTATGTGGCACTAAGTTACGACCACAGAATTATTGATGGCAGAGAAAGTGTAAGTTTCTTAGTAAGAGTTAAAAATTTATTAGAAAATCCTGAAATGTTGTTTGACGGTAAAACACCGGCAGAAAAAGTTTTAGGTTTATAATTTGATGAGCGATTTTTATCACCACCCCACTGCAATTATCGACGAGGGTTGTACCATTGGCGAAGGTAGTAAAATATGGCATTTTAGTCACATCATGCCCAATTGTGTATTAGGAAAAAACTGTAACATTGGTCAAAATGTGGTTATTTCACCTGAAGTCGTTTTGGGCAATAATGTAAAGGTACAAAACAATGTCTCTATTTACACAGGTGTTACTTGTGAGGACGATGTTTTTTTGGGACCAAGCATGGTTTTTACCAATGTAATTAACCCCCGAAGTGCCGTAAACCGCAAGAATCAATACGCCCAAACCAAAGTTGGTAAAGGTGCAAGCATCGGTGCTAATGCTACTATTGTTTGTGGACACGATATTGGCGAATTTGCCTTTATTGGTGCTGGTGCTGTGGTAACCAAACATGTACCTGATTTTGCCTTAGTGGTTGGCAATCCAGCACGACAAATGGGATGGATGAGTGAATTTGGACATCAGTTGAAGTTTGACGAAAACGGTAAAGCCACTTGTCCAGAAAGTGAACAAGTCTACGAATTGAAAGACGGAAAAGTAAAACGTATTTCATAAACAATAACAATGAAAACAATATTGGTAACGGGCGGATTAGGCTATATAGGTTCACACACGGTGGTAGAACTTATAAACAGTGGTTATGAGCCAATAATAGTTGACAATTTGAGTAACACTTCTATCGATGTACTCAATAGAATAGAGCAAATAAGTCACAAAAAATGTGTGTTTTATCAAATAGATGTATGTGATAAAGTGGCATTGAGTTCTGTATTTGAGAAACATCCCATTGATAGTATCATTCATTTTGCAGCCTTCAAAGCTGTGGGCGAATCGGTGGAACAACCCCTTAAATATTACCAAAATAACATTGGCGGTTTAATCACTTTGCTTAAAGTGATGCAAGAAAAAGGGATTAAAAACATTGTATTTAGTTCTTCATGTACTGTGTATGGTGAACCCGACAGCAGTCCTGTGAATGAATTATCGCCCATCAAAAAAGCAAGTTCACCTTATGGCAACACCAAACAAATAGGCGAAGAAATTTTAGCTGATTGTGGGTTTTTAAACTGTGTGGCATTGCGTTATTTCAATCCAATTGGCGCTCATTCTACCGCATTAATTGGCGAATTACCATTAGGGGTTCCCAATAATTTAATGCCTTATATTACCCAAACTGCCATTGGCATCCGTGAGCAATTAACGGTTTTTGGCAATGATTACAACACCCCTGATGGCACTTGTATTAGAGACTACATTCATGTGGTAGATTTGGCAAATGCACATGTTAAGGCTTTGAAATTTATTGAAACCCATCCTGATAATTTATTTGATGTGTTTAATATTGGCACAGGTGAGGGTTACACTGTTTTAGACATTGTTAACATGTTTGAAAAAGAGAATAATATTACTTTAAAATACAAAATTGGGCCTAAACGTGCAGGCGATGTAGAAAAAGTATGGGCAGACAATAGCAAAGCCAAAACGCAACTACAATGGCAAGCCAATCACACCTTGGCAGACATGGTAAAATCTGCTTGGAAATGGCAATTGGCTTTACAAGAATCCAAACAATAGGGTTATAAGTTTAAAATATGTTAACGAAAACACGTTAATTAACAATATTTTTGTAACATGAATAATCAGTATGAAACTTTTTTGAAGCATGTGTATGAACATGGTACATTTAAGAGCGACCGCACAGGTACGGGCACAAAAAGTGTTTTTGGTTATCAAATGCGATTTAATTTACAGGAAGGATTTCCTTTGGTTACCACCAAAAAAGTACATTTAAAATCTATTATTCATGAACTACTTTGGTTTTTGAAAGGCGAAACTAATATTCAATATTTAAAAGAAAATGGGGTTTCTATTTGGGATGAATGGGCCGATGAAAATGGAAATTTGGGACCAGTGTATGGCAAGCAGTGGCGTAGTTGGGCCAGTCCAGATGGTGGAGTAATTGACCAAATTCAAGAATTGGTAAACACCATCAAAAACAATCCCGATAGCAGACGAATGATAGTTTCAGCTTGGAATCCTGCCGATTTACCTAAAATGGCCTTGGCGCCTTGTCATTGTTTGTTTCAATTTTACGTAGCCGATGGCAAATTATCTTGTCAATTGTACCAACGAAGTGCTGATATTTTCTTAGGAGTGCCTTTCAATATTGCCTCATACGCATTGCTTAACATGATGTTAGCGCAAGTTTGTGGTTTACAGAATGGAGATTTCATTCACACCTTTGGCGATGCCCATGTTTATACCAACCATTTTGAGCAAGTTGAAACACAGTTAAGCAGAACACCCAATAACTACCCTACTATGAAAATCAATCCAGATGTAAAGTCAATCTTTGATTTTAAATTCGAGGATTTTACTTTAGAAAACTACAACGCACATCCGCCAATTAAAGCACCGGTAGCTGTTTAATTAAGTATATTTTTAAAGCATTAACTATTTATAAATATTGATTATCTTGCGCCTTTAAAATTGACTAAAGAAGTAAAATATAAAAAAAGAACCTCCTTTTGGCCTACTATCATCAGTATGTCCTTAGTTTTATTTATTGTAGGACTCTTAGGATTAGTATCTATCTATGCCAACCATCTTTCTTCTTTTTACCAAAATAACTTTGAGGTATTCGTCTTTTTTGCAGCAGATGCTGACGATGAGATTGCCTTAAATGTTCAAAAACAAATCAATGGACTTCCTTTTGTGAACAAAACTACCTTTGTGGACAGAGAAGTAGCAGCACGCAAAGAAATTACAAGAACGGGTGAAGATTTTATTAAAACATTAGGTTACAATCCCATTCCCCATTCTGTACAAATAAACATTAAGTCTGAATTTGCGGATGAACAAAAAATGGAAGTTGTAGAAAAAAAGTTGCGCCTACTTCCTCAAGTGGATGATGTGGTGTTTGCCAAAGACGATTTGGGTAAAAACATATTGTCGCAAATCAATAAGAATTTCAATACCATTAAAACCATACTAATGGCACTAGCAGGGGTTTTGTTGTTTATATCACTCATCTTAATCAACAGCACTGTAAGAATTAATATGTTTGCTCGACGCTTTATTATTAAAAGCATGCAATATGTAGGTGCCTCAGATTGGTTTATTATCAAACCGTTTATTAAAATGTATTTGATATATGCCTTAGTATCCACGTTAATAGCCTTGGGATTGCTTTTTAGTTTGGTGTATGTAGCCGAAACCAATTTGCAATTCAACAATTGGCAACTGTTTATACAACAATACCTTCTACTAAGTTCAGTATTATTGGGATTGGCAGTTGTTATCTCATTAGTAAGTGTATATTTCTCAACCAAACGATATTTAAAATTAAAAATTGACCAACTTTATTAATTATGGCAAAAGCAAAAACTCCGCTTAATAAAACAGCAAGCAAAAAAACAAACAATACCTTTATGGTATTTAAGAAACAAAACTACATTTTATTGTTGTTGAGTATTCTTGTTATAGTAATTGGATTTATGATTATGGGCAGTGGCAAAGATTTACCATTCGACCATCCCAGAAAAATAACCATTGCGCCTTTAGTGGTTTTACTTGGTTTTGCACTTGGTGTTGTTTCTATCCTTTACACACCCAAAGAAAACAGTCCTAAAGAGGAAGAATAAGCAAATCAATGGATCTTATACAAGCCATTATTATTGCGATAATAGAGGGCATAACTGAGTTTTTGCCAGTTTCATCCACTGGTCACATGATTTTGGCCTCTTCTTTAATGGAACTTCACGAAGATGAGTTTGTTAAAACCTTTGAAATTGCCATTCAAATAGGGGCAATACTATCAGTACTAACACTTTACTACAAACGCTTCTTGGTAAGTTTAGACATTTACTACAAGTTATTTGTTGCATTCATTCCAACGGGAATAGTTGGTTTTTTTGCCTACAAAACCATTAAGATGTATTTATTTAATCCTTTGGTTGTAAGTTTAATGCTTATCATTGGAGGTATTGTATTAATTATACTTGACAAATGGAGCGAAAAACCTTCTCACAAATACAAAGACATTAACGATGTGTCAATTCTAGATGCATTCAAAATAGGATGTGCACAGTGCCTTTCTATGGTTCCGGGAGTCTCTAGAGCAGCCGCAACAATATTCGGTGGCATTGGCATAGGGTTTAACAGAAAGCAAGCCGCAGAATTTTCATTTTTACTCGCCATACCAACGATGTTTGCCGCCACGGGGTATGACTTACTAAAATCATCTACCGACTTTACCTCTAATCAAGTTTTTTTACTTTCAGTGGGATTGATAGTGGCCTTTGTAACAGCTCTAGTGGCTGTTAAGTTTTTCATTCTGTTATTGAGCAAATATGGTTTCAAGCATTTTGGTTACTACAGAATTGCATTAGGCATATTGTTTTTGGTGTTGGCCAAAACAATGGGATTGGCAATGTAACTTTTAATCATTTTTAGGAAAAACAGACGCTAAATACGTTTTAAAAAAAGGTAAAACAATATCAACTTGGTAAAATATCGGATAATTTACTAAGCGGTGTTGGTGAAATATCAATTTATAGTAAATATAAAATAAGTTCCAGAGAGTGAATTTTTATTAAACAATAATAAAGTATATTCTTTAAAAGCTAAAAAGAATGACTCATTTTTAAACAAAGAAAAAGTTACTATATTACTTTACCTAGTTATTTGCCTTGAATACCATTAGTATCTTATCGGCGTTAACGTGTAGCCTTGTTGTCTTAATAAATTAATTAAGCCCTTATCGCCTCCCAAGTGGCCTGCACCAACAGCTACAAAAAAAGAGGTTTGCTGGAACTGTGGACTTAAATATTCTACCCATTTTATGTTTCTTTGGTCGAGCAATTCGTTTTGAAAGAAATTCATTTCGGGAGATACTTTTAATGCATAATCGTATAAAGCTTTCCCATTTTGCTTAGCATAAATACTTAACATTTCCTTTAATTCCGCTTGTGCCTTGTCAGGGTTTTGACACAAATCCATTAACCATTTGTTTTGGACACTGTCAGGTACACTTTTTAACAAACTGTCTTGAAATCCAATGGTCTCTAATCCCATTGACTTAATTTGATATTTCTTAGATAAGTCGGCAATAAAGAAATCTATAGGCAATGCGTAACAACCCACAAACGATGGGCTCATCATAATGGTTGACATCAAATTTTGAGGTGATTTATTCAATAAATTCTCAATAGAATCTTTTAATATTTGACGACATGTTTGGTCTACAATTTTAAGCTGTTCCGCAGTCAACACCTCATTCAAAGGACGTTCTGGTTTTTCCATCGCCATTTTAAACATGGTCATTAACACCTTAATATCATTTAAATTGAGTTCCATTGCTACCAAATCAGTTTCTTGAATTGTTTTGTTGATAGTAGGATTGTCTACTTCATCTTTGGTACAATACAAATGAATAGTCCCAAATAAATAAGAGGGTTTGGTAAAGTCTTTCCCTGACACTTTCCACAGGAGGGCATCCTCTTCTTGTGTTAAATCTTGCGCAGTAGCAATGCTAGAATTAACAAATAATAAGAAAGCAATTACTAAAAATTTAGTCAGGGTTGCTATTGTTTTCAGGTTCATTGTGTATGGTTTCATCGGGAGTAATTTCATCATTGTTAGCCATGGTGTTTTCGGTAACCGTTGGTTTGTTGTCTTGACCTTCTAGTTGTTTTTTGAAAAAACGTTTTTGAAACACTAAAATAGAAATTATACCGATACTGATGGCGGTGTCAGCCAAGTTAAAAACAGGACTAAAGAAAATAAATTCTTGACCAGCATTAATGGGCGACCATTCAGGGTAATGGGTATGAATAACAGGGAAATAAAGCATATCAACAACCCTGCCTTGCAACCACAAACCTGTGTATTCGTTCATGTGTTGATATATAACGCCGTAGAATACAGAATCAATAATATTTCCGATGGCACCCCCTAAAATAAGGGCGATACAAACTAAAAACCAAAAGTTAGCATTTTTCTTGATATTGGTGTACAAGAACCAAATTCCAAAAGAAGAAACTACAATTCTAAGTATAGTAAGGATGTATTTTCCGACAACGCCAAAAAACTCCATACCAAAAGCCATTCCGTTGTTTTCGGTAAAATGAAACAAGAACCAATCGCCAATAATAGAACGTTCGGTATGTAAAATCATGTTGTTTTTTACCCAATACTTTAGTACCTGATCCACAATAATCACAAAAGCCAATAGGACAAAGGGAACAACCCATTTGCTTTTGCTTGGAATTTCTGTATCGGTGTGTACCGAAGAGAGATGCTGTTCAGTCACTTGTTTTACTTATACTGTTTTAGTTTAGCTTCCATGCTCAAAGTAGCGTGAGGCACTGCCAATAATCTTTCCTTTTGGATCAATTTTCCAGTCACTCTACATACTCCATAAGTTTTGTTTTCAATACGTATTAATGCCGCATTCAAATTATCAATAAATTTTTTCTGACGAGCAGCCAATTGATTTAAATTCTCTTTTTCAAAAGTACTAGCACCATCGTCTAAAGTAAGATACTGATTGGAAGTATTACCATCCCCATTTTCATTTGGATTTTGCAATGATTTTTGCATTTTGCCAAACTCATCTTTAGCAACATCCAATTTACTCATTATCAACTGCTTGAACTCTAATAAGTCCGCATCGCTGTAACGGGTTTTTTCTTTTTCTTCTGTTTTTTTCTTAGCCATTTTTTTCTAATTTAATTAAACAAATTACACCTTCTATGTCTATTTTTTCTGCTTCTAATAAAGTTTCGGAATATACAATATTGTCTGCTAAAATTTCAGCGCAAATATAATCTTTAAAATAAACTATTGCTGCATTAATTTCTTCGTTACAATTCACTGTCACTATGATGCGGTCCATTACATCCAAACCACTCTCTTTTCTTAGGTTTTGAACTCTATTGATAAATTCTCTTGCCAAGCCTTCTTTCCTTAATTCTTCACTTATTTGAATATCTAAAGCCACAGTTAATTTACCATCAACTGCCACTAACCAACCCGGCATGTCTTTGGAAAGTATCTCCACATCCTCTTTTAACAATTTAAATTGAACCGAACCTAAATCAATGGTATAGAAACCTTCTTTTTCCAATTCATTGATTTGTGAATGACTCATATTTTGAATAGCTGCTGACAAGGCTTTCATATTGGCACCAATCTTTGGTCCTAACGCTTTAAAGTTTGGTTTTATTGCTTTTACAATCAAATCGTTGTCGGCTTCTATAAACTCCAAATGCTTTACATTAACCTCTGACAAAACCAATTCTTTGATATGTTCCAACTGTTGCTTAAAGGTTGGATCCAATACTGGAACCATGATTTTTTGAAGTGGTTGTCTTACTCTGATGTTTTGTTTTTTTCTTAAACTCAGTACCAAGCTGCTTAAATCTTGTGCCAACTGCATGGTAGTTTCTAGATTTTTATTGATATAGGCCTCTTGTACTTTAGGCATTTCGGTTAAATGAACCGAAGAAACAACCGTATTTAATTTCAAACTTTTGAACAACCATTCTGAGAAAAAGGGAGCAAATGGACTCGTAAGTTCAGTCACTGTTTTAAGACAAACATACAGTGAATCGTATGCAGATTGCTTGTCGGCATTCATTACACCTTTCCAAAAACGGCGTCTTGACAATCGCACATACCAATTGCTTAAATCATCACACACAAAGGTTTCTATAGCCCTAACCGCTGGAGTAGGATCGTAATCGTCCATGTGTGAACTTACGGTATTAATTAATGTGTTTAATTTGGACAATATCCATTGGTCGAGCTCGCTAAGCAAACTAAAGTCTTGGCGTTTGGACTCATCAAAAACATAGGCATCAATGTTGGCATAAATAGCAAAGAAAGAGTATGTATTATACAAGGTGCCAAAAAACTTTCGTTGGGTTTCACCAATTCCCTCTAAGTCAAATTTCAAATTATCCCAAGGGTCGCTATTGGTTATCATATACCATCGAGTGGCATCTGCACCATATTTATCTATTGTTGTAAATGGATCAATGGCATTGCCTAAGCGTTTGCTCATTTTATTGCCATTTTTGTCTAACACCAAACCATTGGCTATTACATTTTTGTAAGCCACACTGTCGAATAACATGGCTGCGATAGCGTGTAGGGTAAAAAACCAACCACGTGTTTGATCCACTCCTTCAGCAATAAAATCGGCAGGAAAAGTTTGGTTCCAATTGTCTTTGTTTTTCAATCCCCATTGGGCAAAAGGCATAGCACCACTGTCAAACCAAACATCTATTAAATCGCTCTCCCTTTTCATCGGTTTGCCCAATGGAGAAACCAACACTAAATCATCAACAAATGGTTTGTGTAAGTCTATATTTTCATCTTGAATGATTTGGTTTAACCCAAGCACCTGATTGGCTTTCAGAACTTCAGCTTTCAATTCATCAACCGAACCAATACATATTTCTTCTACCGACCCATCGGTACCATCTTCGGTTCTCCAAATAGGCAGTGGTGTTCCCCAGTAACGGCTTCTGCTCAAATTCCAATCAACTAAATTTTCGAGCCAATTACCGAAACGACCCTCGCCTGTTGACTGAGGTTTCCAATTGATGGTTTTGTTTAACTCCACCATTCTCCCCTTGATAGCGGTGGTTTTAATAAACCAACTTTCCATAGGATAGTATAAAATAGGTTTGTCTGTACGCCAACAATGCGGGTAAGTGTGAACATATTTTTCTACCTTAAAGGCTCTGTTTTGTTCTTTTAACCAAATGGCCAATTCCACATCAACAGATTTTTCAGGTGCTTGACCGTCAGGATAATACTCGTTTTTAACAAATTTACCAGCAAAGTCATTGTTTACCTGATGAATAAATTTACCTTGATGATTTACCAATGGAATGGCTTTTTTATTTTCATCTAAAATAAGCATAGCCGGCACTCCATGTTGCTTGGCTACTCGGGCATCGTCTGCACCAAAAGTTGGGGCCGTGTGTACAATACCTGTTCCATCTTCAGTGGTTACAAAATCACCATCAATCACTACAAAAGCTTTTTCGGGATTTTCGTGTGGCGTTGTCCATTTGAACAATTGTTCATATCGGGTGCCTACAAGGGCTTTGCCTTTATATTCCGCGATTATTTGAAAAGGAATTTCTTTGGTTTCTTTGTTATAATTTTCAAATAGGGCACTGTCACTGGTTTCTATGTATTTTTTGCCAAACTGTTTGGCTACTAAATTTTTGGCTAATATCACTTGAACGGGTTCAAACGTGTATTGATTAAAGGTTTTTACTAAAACATAATCAATTTTGGGACCAACGGTTAAAGCAGTATTAGATGGCAAAGTCCACGGTGTAGTAGTCCAAGCCAAGAAATAAACATCGCCTTCTATTTGACTTAAAAGGGCATTCGAATCCTTGTTTGCCAAAAACTGAGCAACAACAGTGGTATCTGTAACATCCTTGTATGTACCTGGCTGGTTTAACTCGTGTGAGGACAGGCCTGTTCCAGCAGCAGGACTGAAGGGTTGAATCGTATAACCTTTGTATAAATAATCTTTCTTGTGAAGCTCTTTCAACAAATACCAAAGCGTTTCAATGTATTCATTTTCGTATGTAATATAAGGATTATCTAGGTCGACCCAATAACCCATTTTGATGGTTAATTCGTCCCACTTGTCCTTAAAGAGCATTACATCTTTTCTACATTCGGCATTGTATTCAGCAACACTTATTTTTTTACCAATATCTTCCTTCGTAATTCCCAAGCGTTTTTCCACTTGAAGTTCTATTGGCAAACCGTGCGTATCCCAACCGCCTTTTCTATTGACCTGAAAACCTTGGAGTGTTTTGTATCTACAAAAAATATCTTTGATAGCACGCGCCATAACGTGGTGAATACCCGGCATACCATTGGCACTAGGTGGCCCTTCAAAAAACACAAATGGTGTTTTTCCTTCTCTACTTGAAACACTTTGTTCGAAAGTATGTTCCAAATTCCATTGCTCAAGAACTTCCGTTTCTATCTGTGGCCAATTTACTTGTTTGAGTGTACGATACATGCTTTAATAAAGTGTGCAAAGGTAAGAAAAAAGGTGCAATGTATTTTGATTGCAATGTCCATGCTTTTCAAAAAAAAGGAATTATTCGACTTTTTTAGATATTATTGCATTAATGAAATCACTTTTAACACTTTTTTTGGTAATCCTTTTGTTTGGAAGTTGTAAAAAAGAAGAATTTAATACCCCAATAAATATTTCTTTAAACTCAGGCATTCGGATTCTTAAAACTTCGCCAACTCGGGTATTAATTACCAGTTACAGTATAGACATGAACAAGGAGTATAAAAAAGTAATTCACACCCTTTATACCGATTCATTTGGTCGTTATTCAAATGCCATTAAAGTCAAAAAACCGGGCAACAAGGAGTATTATAAAATTGAGTTAGAGGAAAATATGTGGATACTCCCCAATTCAGGACCTCAAGCATTTACGGCTGGTTTTGAAAATAATATTGACTTTAGAATTATCCCCAAATGGTTGGTGCAAATCCGACTAAAAGACAGTTCGGGACTATACAAACCTGAACAGTTGTTGAGCACTCACAATTTATCTAGCAACTATGCCGGAATTTTGTATAACATCGACTCTTTTCCTGAGTTTTCTTCTCAAAATTATATCGTTACAGCTCCCTCAGATTCTTACATCACAGTCACATTGTCTCTAAGAAAAAGATTGAATAATCAATTGGAAACAAGACAATTTAAATACAATGCAAACAACAGCAATACGATATGGATAACTTTATAAAACCTCAACTGATTGTATTGTTTTGTTTATTGCTTTCAAACTCAGCCATGTCGGAGACGGTAGGAAGCACAAAAGATACTGGTATTCGCAAAGAGAATCCTCCATTCAAATTTCAAAGTCAATTAGAATTTTCGGGGGGATATTCTACAAGAAGATATGCGAATTGGAACTTCAGAACAATCAATGGCGTCTCATTAGGGAAGGGCGCTTTTGCAGGAATAGGTTTTGGTTTACTGAGTTTCCGTGACCAAGCTACTTTCTTGTTTACTAACTACACTTATGTACCTGTTTTTGCTAGGGTTTCTATCAAACCACTGAAAAATGATAGGGTATTTTTATTTTCAGACCTAGGAACACAATTTAAAGGACCCAATAATTTGGGAAATTATCAATTAAAAAGCGACCCTACTATTTTCAAACCTCTGTTTTGGCGAATAGGAACTGGAACTGAATTAAAATCGAAACACAACACTTATTACATGGCTTTGTCTTACAAATACAACAAAGCGCGCTATTTTTACCGCTCGTTTCGCTATGGTGGTTACTCCATTTCTGACTGGTACCGTTCGCACACCGTTGAACTTACCGTTGGAATCAGACTAAAATAAAACAACAGAAATTAACAAATACTAAAAACATGAATAATAAAATCGCAAAAATCGTTTTACATCTTTTATTGATTTCCATAGGTACGCTTGTTTTTTACGCAATATTTACCTTGGCAAAACCAGTTGATGAAATGTCAAAACTTAAGGCTTTTCTTTTGTCATTGATTTGTTCACTACTTACTGTTTTTGTAAGAACTGAACAAATTGTTAATCTATTTAAGAAGAAAAAATCAGAATAGATTTATAGAGAAATTCCAATTCTGTTGGAACGGTTTATTCACGTTAATTACTTGAATTCAAAATTCAAAGTTACTGTGCGAACGAAGAATGATTTTAATAACAGACTAGAATCCAAAAACATCCAAAAACTCTTTGTCTTCGGGTTTGGTATTCGATGAAAAGTAGTGTAACAACTTACCTTCGGGACTGATAACGAACTTATTAAAATTCCATTTAACTTCAAAATCACCTGCACCATTCAAAGCTTGTTTGGTAAGCCAAGCGTACAATGGATGTTGTCCACTTCCCTTAACTTCTATTTTTTCGGTCATTGGGAATGTTACGCCATAGTTCTTTTGACAAAATGCACCAATTTGTTCCGCTGTACCTGACTCTTGATTGGCAAATTGATTACATGGTGTACCTATTACTACCACATTACTGTCTTTGTATTTACTGTAAAAGTTTTGAAGGTTTTCATATTGATAAGTATAGCCACAAGCACTAGCTGTATTGACTACCACAACATACTTTCCTTTGAAATCAGCAAAATTAATGGTGCTTTGTCCGTCTAAACTTTTCAGACTGACATCATAGATAGATTGTGTTGGTGTTACTTGATTGGCTTGTTCTACTTTTTTAGATTTGCCTACAAAACACGAGGTTAAGAAACTTAATAATCCCATAATAATAATACTGTTTTTCATAATGTATAAACAATTTTGCAATAATAGTGTTTTAAATTTGTACTTTAATTTTGGAAACAACACAAAACCCCAACGACCCTTTCAAAAAGGATGCTTTATACCAAGGACAGGATAAGTTTTCTCCTATTCCTTTAACGGTTTCGTCGCCCAAAATAAACCCTATAGATAAGCGTTTGGTTAAGGCTACTGCCTTTGAAACCATGCAATATCAGGCCAATCAGCAAATTTCAATCATCAAACAGCAAGCCGAATTGTTGATGGAACAAGCCAGAAAAATTGAAGAAAGAATGGAAATTTCCAGAAAGATTTATGAAGCTGACCTCAATTTTGAACCTGTTATTGGCACCACTTACCATGTTTACGAAAAAAACGGCAGAACGGTATTATCACTTGTTGCCCCGAATGAATGGGGTAAAAAAATGCCTTTCGACCACCATGTTTGTTCAGCTACATTACTAGGTGACAAAAGTTGGGACTTAGTAAAATAGGCATCAATAGCACCCAAAAACTGACTACTATCAGTGTAAATAACTGATTACATTACACTTCACACTTTTTTTTGTCGTTTACCTTTGTAACATGAAAATCGAAGTAAACACCAATATGGCAATCAAAGACCTCAAAAAACAATTTCACGATTATTTTGAGTTCTTAAAGATTGAGTTTTTTTCAAAAAAACACGGCTATGAGGAATCTTCAAACAAGAAGAATATATACGAAGCAAATACACTATTAAAGTCCATTAGCAACCAAATTAAAGACCTTGTTATTGAATTTGACGAACATACAACTGTTCAGGCTTTTGAAAAAAAATTCTATGATACATTAGGATTAAATGTTCAAGTATTCCGCAAATCGGGACAAGTTTACATTGAAACCTCTTTGACAGATGCTTGGACACTGAGCCATCAGAACAGCGAAGGAAAATTGTTGTCTGAATTGGATGTTATAGAACCTACTAACGCCCTTGACAGAGATATTTGGGAATAAACGCCCACAATTCATCACTATAGAACCTAACTAAAGTCTAGTAAATATTTTACTAGACTTTTTTTGTGGGTGATTTTCTCACCATTTACCTTTTTAGTTTCTTATTCCCTTTATCATTAAAAATGCAAAAACTATAAACAAAAAAAAGGCTGTCCGTGGGACAGCCTTTTTTGTATAAGATTAATTGAAATTAGTATTTCAATTGGAAGTAAACTCTTCTGTTTTTAGCTTTACCGTCTTTGGTTTTGTTGTCTGCAATTGGTTTGGTATCGCCATAACCGTTTGCAACCATTCTTGAAGGTTTGATGCCTTTGTTGATTAAGTAAGCCATAACCGCATCAGCACGTTTTTGTGACAATTCAAGGTTTTTAGCTGGGTCACCAACATTGTCTGTATGACCTTCAATATAAACTGAAGCTTCAGGGAATTCGTTTAAGATACCTGCTAATATGTCTAAGTTAACAAATGAAGTTGCTAAAATTACATCAGAACCAGTTTCGAAATAAATACCTTTCGCAGCTAAGGCAATTTTTTCAACTACTTCTTTTTTAATTTCTGGGCAACCTTTATTGGTAGCAGGACCTGCAACTGTAGGACAAACGTCTTTGTTATCAAACACACCATCACCATCAGTATCAGGACATCCTTCTGAATCAGCAGGACCTGCTTTGCTTGGGCATTTGTCTTTTCTATCTTCAACACCGTCACCATCAGTATCTGGGCAACCGTTGAATTGTTTTAATCCTTTTTGAGTTGGACATGCATCATCCATATCAATGATACCGTCACCATCTGAATCAGGGCAACCTTGGTTTTCGATTGGACCAGCATTTTTAGGACATTTGTCTTTAGAATCGATGATACCATCACCATCAGTGTCAGGGCAACCGTTGAATTTACGAGGACCGAATTGGAAAGGACAAGAATCTTGGTAATCAGGAATTGAGTCCAAATCAGAATCTTTAGGACAACCTTCGTCATTAACAGGAAGTTCCCAAGGTTGAGTTTTTGGACATTTATCCAATTGATCAGGCACACCATCTTTGTCTTTGTCTTTTTGTTTAGATCCACCAGACATTGAAGACTCACCGTAAGGGATATTAAAGAATAAACCCAAAGAGTGATAAGCAATCATGTCATTGTTTTTGTTACGGGTGTGAACCATGTATCTGTATGGAGAACCATCCCAAATATCATTAAAAGTGTAATTAAACATTGATTGCAATCTGATACCAAAAGACTCTGTTGGCATAAATTGGAATCCAAACCCAGAAGCGACGTTACCTGCAGCACCTGTATAGGCTGTAGGGTGACGACTAACTTTGGTGTGCATGTATAAACCACCTGCACCTAACATAATGTAAGGAGTGAATTTTTTGTCTTTCAAGAATTTGAATCTGAAACCACCATTAACAGTAGCATAATTCATTCTGAATGATTGGTATTCAATTTCAGGGTCAACATATTGTAATTTTGTTTGAAACCCTACATCACCACCTGAACCAAACAAACAAATGTCAATGTTTGGCGTTAAATAGTAACCAACTGAGTAACCAACACCTTGGTAGTTTGGTTTTCTGGCAAAAAACAAAGCTGAACCCAAGTCACCTTGGTATTCATTAAGTCCGCCATTAACCTCAAATCCTAATCTGCGTTCAGCAGATTGTGAGAAACCATATTGAAAAGACAATACAGTTAAAGCAATAATTAGTAATTTTTTCTTTATCATAAGCTGCAAAATTTCGTTATATGAACTGAATAACCGGACAAATATATAAAAAGGTTTTGCTTTAAAAAGAATTTTTTATAAAAAAATTAATTTTTTATGTTCAAAAGGTTACCATTTTGGGTAATAATGTAATGTTTTAGCCCAAAATTTGCCGGTCCACTGAAAACTTCTCCGTCTGTTGAGAATCTCGAATCGCAACATTTATTAAAATTTCCATTGCTAGTTTCGCCACATCGGAACAAAAATAATGAACTATCCATCTCTATTTGTGAACATGCATTTCGTGGTTGGTAAGGACAAGTTCGTTCAAAAGCATAGTATCTGTTGTCAAAATGATGAACAACTACTACCCCTCTTAATCCTCCCGATTCGTACACGAACTGTCCTGTTTGTAACAGTTTTTCGTACTGAGGAAGGGCTAAATTAATGGTAATATTAACCGGAACGTCATCTATTGGCTCGGGATTCAGTTGATTTTTCTCACAAGCGCTGACTACAAGCAACAAAAAAATGAAAATGATTGATTTATTCATATTTATAAAAGCCTTCTTTGGTTTTTCTTCCATGTAAACCTGCATCTACTTTTTGTTTTTGAATTCTACTTGGTCTGAATCGCGGTTCATGGTTAAACAATTGGTATTGACTCTCGGTTACCGAATAATTGGTGTCTACGCCTATTAAATCCATCAAACTAAAAGGTCCCATTTTAAAACCTGACGATGCCATTATTTTATCAATCGTTTCAAAATCCGAAACCCCCTCTTCTACCAACTTTAAGGATTCTACATAAAACAAGCGAGCTACTCTATTTACAATAAATCCGGGTGCATCGGCTGCCAATACGCCTGTTTTTTTAAGAGATACCACAAATTTCTGAGCCACTTCTATTACCGAAGCCTCTGTTTTAGCCCCTTTAATAATCTCCACTAACTTCATTATTTGTGCTGGATTAAAAAAATGAATCCCTAACACCAAATGAGGTAAACTTAATGAAGCTGCTATTTTAGTAATAGGGATTGATGAGGTATTACTGGCATATAAACACGCTGTTCCATTTATTTCTATTAACTTTTTAAACAAATTAACTTTAGGTTCCAATTGTTCAATAATTGCTTCAACGACTAAGTCAACCTTTAAATCATTTATATCTGTCGTTGTTTTTATTCTTGAGAGACATTGCTGAAGTTCTTCTTCATTTATTTTTCCTAAACTTACTAATTTCGAAAAAGATTGTGAAAGTTGAGCATTTGCTTTGTCTAACACCGACTGATTTAAATCGAACAACACAACATCGTATGCTGCTTGTGAACACACTTGCGCTATGCCAATTCCCATGGTTCCCGCACCTGCTATTCCTATTTTTCTTATTTGTCTTTCTTCTTGCATTGTTATTTTCTGATTAACCATGTTTCAGGATTTTGTTTGTCTTGATTGTACCAAATCTCGAAATGTATTTCCGATGCCCCCTCTTCGCCCTCTGCAACGGTTCCTATGGCTTGTTTTAAAGCCAATTCCTGACCTTGACTTACTTGTATGTCACGTAGCTTAGAATACACCGTATAATACTCACCATGACTAACTAACACCGCTTTTCCCATTCCTGGAATTGTGATAATAGCCGTTACTGTGCCTTTGTGAACACATCTTGCTATGGCATTTTCGGGCGTACGAATGTCTATTCCGTTGTTTTGTATCATCACTTGGTCCAACTTGGCGTGGGGATGTGATCCAAATCGGTCGCTTATAAATCCTTTTTCAACAGGCCAAGGTAATTTTCCGCGGTTTGAAGCAAAATGGTCTGACACTAATTTTACTTCAGGCAACACTTCGTAGGTTTTTGGGGTTGCTTCCTTTGGTGGATTTTCTTTGTTCCCTGTATTTGGTTTGGCTTTTGCAGCCGTTTGCTTGGCTTTTTCTGCTGCTTTCCTTTTGGCTTCGGCTATTTCGCGAGCAATAATGGCATTAATTTGTGCATTTAAGTTTTCCTTGGCTTTTTTCTGTTTTTCTAAACTCGCTTTCAGTTCGGCCTCTTTACCTGTTAATGCAACCACTACTTTGTTTTTTTCTTGCTTATCTCCCTCTAGTTTTTTAACCTCAACTTGCTTGTTTTGTGCAAGGGTTTCTTTGGAACCTTTCAATGCAAACAATTCTTTTAGTTTTATCTCTAATGAAATTTTCTCTTCGTGTATTTTGGTCAAAAACTTCTCTTGCGCATTCGACAGATATTTGTTGAAACGCAATCTTTGAAACAATTGATTAAAACTTTTAGCCGCAAATAAATACAAAGAATTGTTGTACACTTTTTTGCTTTTGTATGTTTGCACAATTGCTTTGGCGTAATTTTTTTTCTCTTTCTCTAGCTGACTGTTAACGCTGTCAATTTCCAACTTTTTGGTTTCTATATCGCCACTCACATAGGTAATCTCTTGGTTCAAGTCGTTAATCAACTCCTCACGTTTTTCTATCAACCTGGCAATGGCGGTTAACTCTTTGATACTTTGAGTTTTTTTACTCTTGGTTTCCTTCAGAATTTTTTGGGTTAATGCAATTTGCTGTTCGGTTTTTTTGCGTTTATTTTCTAACTCTTTTCTGCTTTGAGCTTGAATGAGTAAAACACTAAAACACAATAAAAAGGCGATAATTCTACTTAACTTTTGCATAAGATTGAGGGATGTTAAATGGGAAATTAACTGGTGCATTGAATTCTGTGTCTTTAAAGTCCATTGTTACAAGCATTTCTTGCTTTTCATTTTTTGCTTTCAACATTGTATTTAACGGAAAATTATAGCCATTTATTACAGAATAATTGGTGTAATCGGCGGTAAAAATATTGTTATTAATTTGGTCTTTAATCATTGTTTGAAGAATAGTTAATACATTACTCAAATAAAAATGCTCGGTTAGGTAAGGTGATTGAAAATTGTTTATTTTTAAGTTTTGTGTGGTTTGTTCTCCCAATTGATACTCTTTTAAATTGAACAAAGGACGGGCCAGTATCAACCTTTGTAATTGCGCAATTTGCAAATCGACAGAGGTAATTCTTTTTAAATCTGCCATTTTATAGACCATGTAATTGCGTTCCAATTTGTTTAAAATAACAACCGAATCTTTGTTTACCAAAATCCTAGCGCCTTCTATACCAAACAAACTAACAGACATCCAAATGATAGAATCTTTGTACATTCTAATGGCGGCATCAAACGATTTACTGTCTGATCCACTTTTATAATACATGTCTATTTTGGATGAAAAATAAGTCCAATCAGTGACTGTTTGTTTTAAAATAGACTCTGCTGTAATCACGCTCACACCAACTGTATCAATAGTTGGCTTTACCACCACTGGTGCTACTATTTTATCTTTTCTACTTTTACAAGCGACTGACAAAAGCAAAATACTGATTATAAATACACTGTTTGTTTTATTCCACATTCTTTTTATTCTTTACTTTTTGTTGTAACCTTACATTATTAGCGTCATTTTCTAACGCTTTTTTCCAATAACTTAAAGACTCTTCATTGTTACCCATTTTGTAATACACATCGCCCAACGTTTCGTTAACCTTAGCATTATTGGGACCCAAAACCAAAGCAGATTTTAGTATTTTAATAGCCTCTTCCCATTTTTGTGATTTGTAATAAGCCAAACCTAATAAATAAGATTCTGTTATGGTATTTTCGTCCGACTTAAGGTAAAGTGTAGAACCTGTTTTTATGATATCCATTGCTTCCGGATATTGCTTATTTTGGATAGAAGCAAATGCCCACTGGTGGTGGAAATAGGGCAAACTAGGATAATATTCTATAGCCTCTTTACAAATACTTGCCATCAAAGTCCAATCTTGCAAACCCTCCGCTTGCTTAATCGCGCCTGTCCAAGCTTCGTATAAATTGGGGTTCATTTGATAAGCAACTTTGTAATAATACAACGCACTGTCCATTGATTTTACTTTGTCATAAATATTGGCAATGGTAAAATAAAAAGCCCCTTCCTTGTTGGGAAATCTTTTGAGTGCTGCAATAAATTGGTTTAATTCCGACAGGAAAGTGGTGTCCTTTTCATACTGTTGGTATATGTAGGTGAAAAGCTTTGTTTTGGTTTGAAATCCTGTTTTAGTATCCGCCACTGCATTGTTCAAAAATTTAGCCGATTTCTCCTTTTGTTTATTCTCAACCGAATACTTGTATAACTGATAATTAATTTCGAAATCGTGGGGATTAATGTCCATGGCTTTTTCGTAATTCAACATGGCATTTTTAATGTCTTTTTGTTGTTCGTACAACTTGGCATCGTCTAGGTAATATTTTACTTTTCCTGGCGAGGCTTTTTTTATTTCATCGTACAAGGCGTGGGCAGCGGTGTAATCATTTAATGCCCTGTACAATTCTATCATCCTAAGGGTATTTTTAAGTTTGTAACCCACTGCTTTTTGATGCGTTTTCCATACCTCAATGGCTTTGGTAAACTCATTTTTTTGTTTGTATAAATCGTCTAACTCTTTAACCAATTGTTCATCATTGGGATTTTTTTCAAAACTGTTAGTCAATACTTCTAATGCCAAATCTATGTTTCTGCTTCTTTTCAACAACCAAGCATAATTCAGACTGACATACACATTTTGGGGACTCAGTTGATACGCTTTAATAGCATTTTGCAAAGACAATTCCTCATTGTTCAGTTGTTGATACAATTTAGATAGTTCAAAGTAAGCTATAGCCTCTTCTTTGTTTAATTCAACACATTTCTTAAAAAGCTTCAGTGCTGTTTCGGTATTACCAATTTCTTTTTGTGTGCACGCTTCAATAAATACTTCGCTGTAATTATTGGAAACCAAGAGCGCTTCACTTGTAGACAGTGACTTTTTTGAACCTCCACAAGCACCCAATATTACTATTATTACATATATAAAAGGGAGCGCTATGGCAGTTCTTTGTGTCATTTACGATTGTATAGTACTGTAATCTCCGATGCTGTAGGATTTAGAATTTCCATCTATAGTTACATGGTTGCCTATCATACTATTGGAGAACGAAATATTGTGTATTTGCGTATTTTCTTGGATAATACTGTTGGAAATTTGACTGTTTATGATTTTACTTCCTTTACCTATACTCACATGAGGACCAATGGTACTGCCTTCAATTACCACATCATTGGCTATAAAACAAGGTTCTATAATCGTAGTATTTGCATACGTATTTACTTTTTCAAACTCATTTTTCTTGATTTCCAAAATTCTTTGATTCGTGTAAACGGTAGCATCCTTATTACCACAGTCGAGCCATTCTTCTACTTCGCCTGGTTTAAAAGCTAGACCTTTGTTTTTCATATTTTCCAAAGCATTGGTCAATTGGTATTCGCCTTTTTCTTTGATATCATTTTCTATCAAATACTGCAATTCGCTCAACAAATTGTCACCATCTTTAAAGTAATAAATACCAATAATAGCTAAGTCTGAAACAAATTCTGTTGGTTTTTCAATAAAATCTGTAATGACACTTTCTTCATTCATTTTTACCACACCAAATTGGCTTGGGTTTGCAACTTTATGTACCCAAATAATTCCATCTGCAGATTTGTCTAAATCGAATTCCGCTTTGAATAATGTATCCGCAAAAGCAACAATAACCTCGCCTGTTAAATCGGGGGTTGCGCATAGAACAGCGTGGGCCGTTCCTAAAGCTTCCTCTTGGTAATAAATTTTACCTTCGGCACCTATACTTTCAGCAATTTTTAACAATTGAATTTCTACTTGCTCGCCAAAATCGCCGATTATAAACGACACCGTATTGATTTTATCGTTACACACTGCGGCTATGTCTTCCACCAATCTTTGAACGATGGGTTTGCCTGCAATAGGGAGTAAAGGTTTAGGAACTGTTAAAGTATGGGGTCTCATGCGTTTGCCCATTCCTGCCATTGGGATGATAATATTTATTCCACTCATTTTTTTATTGTTTAAGTCCGGTGTGACCGTAGCCTCCGGCACCTCTTGTTGTTTCTGTTAATTCTTCTGTTTCTTGCCAAATAGCTTGTTCGTGTTTGGCAATTACCATTTGTGCGATTCTGTCACCCGATTGAATTTCAAAATTGGTGTCACTCAAATTGATCAATAACACTTTTATTTCCCCGCGGTAATCGGCATCTATGGTTCCGGGAGAATTTAAAACTGTAATACCGTGTTTTAATGCTAAGCCACTTCTTGGTCTTATTTGCGCTTCGTAACCTGTGGGTAATTCAAGGTATAAACCCGTGGGTACCAATATCCTTTGAAGGGGTTTTAAAACCATTGCCTCATCTGTAAATGCAGCAATATCAACCCCTGCAGACCACTCTGTTTGGTAGCTAGGCAAAGGATTATTGCTTTTGTTTATGATTTTGACCTGCATGTGCTATTGTGTTGCAAATTTATTCTTTTTTCGCTTAGGTTGTAACACCCATATTATCAACAGCAACAACGCCAAAAGTATGAATTTTGTTAAAATACTTAGAGAAATGACATTATAATGACTATTTAATTCGACATTTAGTTGCCAAGCTGCCACAGAAAGTCCGATAATAAGAAGATACTTAAAGGGTTGGTAAGGAATAGTAAAATATTTAGAACCCAATCCGTAGGCTGCTAAGCACATAAAAACATAAACCCCAAGTGTAATGTATGCACAAGCCACAAAGCCATATACAGGAATTAAAACCACATTTAAAGCAATGGTGATTATTGCAGCAACAATGGCTATGAATGCCCCAAACTTTGTATTATTGCTTAGTTTATACCATACACTTAAATTGTAATAAATGCCTAAAAACAAATTGGCTAATAATAAAATGGGAACCACATACAAACCCCTTTCATCTTCGAAAAAAGCTTGTTTTTTGATAAATAAATGTGCCAATTGATTAATAAACAACATACAAGCCAAAAAAATGAAAGCACATACCCCTACAAACCAATACATGACATCGGCATACACCACTCTGTTTTCTTTACTGTCCTGTTGTTTGAAAAAGAAAGGTTCGGCGGCAAATTTAAAAGCCTGAACAAACATGGTCATTACCATAGTTAACTTATAAAAAGCACCATAAATACCATTTTGGTACGACCCCTCTGCTGCGGGTAACAAACGAATTAACAAAGTTCTGTCTAAGGTTTCATTGACTATACCTGCCAAACCAATAAACACCATAGGCCAAGCATATTTGAGTATCTTTTTATATAAAATAGTATCAAACTTAATGCGGATATTAATAACTAAGGGCCAAAGCAAAACAAAAGAAACTACACTAGCAACAGCATTGGCTATTAACACCAAAGTAACCTGACTGTAAGATTGAAGTATTGCAGGCGTGTAAAACAAAAACCAAAGGTTTAAACCGACATTAACCAATATATTACTAAGTTTGATAAGGGCAAATTTCAATGGTTTTTCTTCGTAACGCAAACGAGCAAAAGGCAAGGCAGACAAGGTATCAAATACAAGGAAAATAAGACAACACCACACATAATCTATGCGATGAGGGAACCCTAAAAATTGCGCACTCCATTCATTAAAAACAATAACCAAAAGGGCAAAAACAAGCGTTGAAATAAGAATACTTTTTTGAACAATGGCAAACACTTTTTTGGGTTCGTTACCATTTCTAATAAAATTAAAGTAAGCCGTTTCCAAACCATAGGTAAGCACAATATTAAGAAAAGCGATCATAGCAAAAACCGCAGTAATATCGCCATAATCGCCTACATTATTTAGTTTGGCGGTATGTGGTATTACCAATAAAAAATTAATAAATCGTCCAAGCATGGAACTTAAACCATAGATGGCAGTTTGACCAGCTAATTTTTTTATCATTTGCACTTAGGCAAAAGTAAAGTTTTTATGGTTGATTAAAAACCAAACTATTTATAAAAAAATATCCCGACTCTGTGTTCGGGATATTTTCTGTTCAGTTCGTTCACTTTAAACTAAAGTTTAGATAATGGAACTTTAGTAGAACTTTACATTAGAATTTCTAATATAAAATGTGTGATTTAGTGATGCAAATATAAAAGCAATTTTCATAAAAACAAATTTAATTGCCTAAAAATCAGCAAATTAGTATTAAAAACTCAAAAACTGAAAGATTTATTTAGGAATATAATACTAAAAACCATTAACTTTGCATCTCAAGTTTTTCATAAAATTTGTGATTTAGTCCGGAAAAAACCCTCCCACAAAGAGGGTTTTTCCGGTTATATACGGTTTTGGTAATTATTTATTAATGATTTTTTTACTCCAATAACCCCTTTTCAGAATTGTGTTATTGTTTATTCCTGAAATCTTGGTATGCCAAAGCAATACCTTCTTCTAACTCCACTTGATGTTTCCACCCTAGGCCATGTAACAAACTTACATCCATCAATTTTCTTGGCGTACCATCTGGCTTACTGGTGTTAAAAACCAGTTCTCCTTGGTATCCTATTACTTTCTTTACCAAGTATGCCAAATCTTTGATACTGATATCATGCCCTACTCCTATGTTTACAAACTGCTTTTCGTTGTAATGCTGCATTAAAAACAAGGCAGCCGATGCCAAATCATCTGCAAACATAAACTCTCTTAATGGAGTGCCTGAACCCCATATCTCTACTTCGGGTTGTTGTTTTTCTTTGGCTTCGTGAAACTTTCTGATTAATGCAGGTAACACATGGCTATTCTCTGGATGGTAATTGTCATTGTATCCATACAAATTGGTAGGCATTACACTAATATAATTACACTGGTATTGGTCGCGATAGGCTTCGCACATTTTAATACCTGCTATTTTGGCTATGGCATACGGTTCATTGGTAGGTTCCAAAAGTCCTGTCAGTAAATAATCTTCTTTGAGTGGTTGTGGGGCCAACTTAGGATAAATACAACTGCTGCCAAAAAACATTAATTTCTTAACTCCATTCAGATAAGATTGATGGATAATGTTGTTTTGGATACATAAATTATCGTGTAAAAATTCGGCACGGTAGGTGTTATTGGCAACAATGCCTCCTACTTTAGCGGCAGCCAAAAACACATAATCGGGTTTTTCGGTTTCAAAAAAATGTGCTACTGCAACCTGATTACGCAAATCTAACTCTTTGGAACTTCTGCTAATAATATTGGTGTAGCCAGCTTTTACTAGGGCTCTACAAACAGCGCTACCCACCATCCCATTGTGCCCTGCTACATAAATTTTTGAATTGATTTCCATTTATTCAAAATAACTCAACGTGTTGAATCCACCCGCCTTTAAATACTCGTCTTTTTTCATCAAATGTAAATCTGATTTCATCATGTCTTCTATCAAGTCATCTAAACTGTACTTAGGTTCCCAATTCAATTGTGTTCTTGCTTTGTTGGCATCACCTATCAATAAATCCACCTCTGTAGGACGGAAATATTTTGGGTCCACTTGAATAATGGTTTTACCAATCTCTAAGGCTGATTTTTTGAGCCCCATCGCTTCTACCTTATTTTCATCAATACTTACTATTACCCCTTTTTCGTTTTCATTTTCTCCTGTAAATCCAATCTCTATTCCCAAATAAGCAAATGCTTTTCTTGCAAACTCTCTTATCTCTGTGGTTTTACCTGTTGCTATTACATAATCTTCGGCTTTTTCTTGTTGCAATATCAAATACATGGCCTCTACATAATCTTTGGCATGTCCCCAATCTCTTTGACTGTTTAGGTTACCTAAGTATAATTTATCTTGCAATCCCAAAGCAATTTTTGAAGCCGCTCTTGTTATTTTTCTTGTTACAAATGTCTCTCCCCTTACAGGCGATTCGTGGTTGAACAAAATACCGTTACAAGCGTACATTTTATATGCCTCTCTGTAATTTACAGTAATCCAATAGGCATACATTTTGGCAACGGCATATGGTGAACGTGGATAAAAAGGTGTTTTTTCCGATTGCGGTATTTCTTGAACCAAACCATACAACTCCGAAGTAGAAGCTTGATAAATTCTGGTTTTGTTAATCAATCCACAAATTTTAATGGCTTCTAACAAGCGCAAAGTTCCTATTCCATCGGCATTTGCAGTGTATTCGGGTGTTTCAAAACTAACATGCACATGGCTTTGTGCCGCCAAATTGTATATTTCGTCGGGTTGTGTTTCTTGTATTATTCTAATTAAATTAGTGCTGTCTGTTAGGTCACCATAATGCAATTTTAATTGCGCATTTGGCACGTGTGGATCTTGGTACAAATGGTCTATTCTGTCGGTGTTAAATAAAGAACTTCTTCTTTTGATACCATGCACCATGTAGCCTTTTTTTAGCAAGAATTCTGCTAAATAAGCACCATCTTGTCCGGTAATTCCTGTTATGAGCGCAACTTTCATTGATTTTTGTTGTTAATTTGCAGTTATAAACCGCAAAAATAATAAAATTTGTTACTAATCTATTCACAAGATATCAGTCCCCGTTTGGAATATGTCGTTTCTTACCTTTTCAAGGAGCGCTTAGGCCTTACTTTCCAACAGTCTACTAGCAAGGAGGAAGCCCTTAAACACAGTGGTTTAGTTATCAATTATTCTAATGATACCATACCCCGTTCTTTGCAAATTATCCCTACTGAAATTTTGTTCCAATCTTCTATAGATTATTGGGACCTCGATTTTTCCGACAATGAAAACAATCCTATTGAAATAAAAGCCACCGACCACTTGCTATCTTTCGACTTGTTTTCGGCAATATTCTACCTACTAAGCCGTTATGAAGAATATACCACAATGGACATTGACAAGGATGAACACCAACGTTTTGATGTTCACACAAGCAGCTTATTCAAATCGGAGTGTTTACAATATCCTTTGGTGGACATTTGGCTTCTTTCTTTCAAAAAATTATTGATAAACGATTATGCCCTGGATGCAAGATTGTTCAAAAAAGAATCCTATCACATACAAGCTACTGTGGATATAGATTCTATTTTTGCATACAAAGGAAAAGGGTTTAAAAGAACCCTATTGGCAAGTATTAATGACCTTATTTCTTTCCGTTTTAGTACTATTTTGCAACGCGTAAAGGTATTATTGGGCAAGCAAAAAGACCCTTTTGATAATTTTGAGGAGTTGATTCAATTGTTTGAAGAATTTAATACCAAAGCACACTTTTTTTTCCAAATAGGCCCTTATGGACCGTTCGACAAAAACATAGATGCCAAACACCCAAGATACAAGGAAATAATAGAACTCCTCCAAAAACATGGTCACAGTATTGGTATTCATCCTAGCTACCAATCTGACAGTAATTTTGAAAAAGTGAAGCGTGAAATTGATATACTTCAGCAAATGACCAATCAGCCTATTAAAAGTTCTCGTCAACATTACCTCAAATTCCAATTGCCACAAACCTACGAATGTTTGGTAAACCTAGGCATTACCCAAGAATTTTCTATGGGTTACTCCAATCAAATTGGATTTAGAGCTGCCACTGCATTTCCTTTTTATTGGTTCAATTTGAAAACAAACCAAACAAGTTCGTTGCAAATCATGCCTTTTGCGGTAATGGATGTTTGTTTTAAGGAATACTATGGCGATAATGAACAATCGGCAATAGATAAAACAGAACAAGTAAAACAACAATTAAAAACTTTAAACGCTCCCTTTTGTTTTGTATTCCACAACGAAACTTACAGTGAAATAAACGGTTGGAATCATTGGAAAAAAGTGATTAGACATTGGCTCAATGCATAAAATAAAATACCTAACACACCGCGAAATTGACAAGGCCAAATGGGATAAAACCATTGGCAAAAGCTACAATGGATTGGTGTATGGGTATAGCTTTTTTTTGGATACCATGGCAAATAAGCAATGGGATGCCCTTGTATTGGGCGACTATGATGCTGTATTTCCTTTGGTTTGGCGTAGCAAATATGGCATCAAATATTTGTATCAACCTTATTTTTGTCAACAATTAGGGGTATTTTCACAAACCAAAATTAGCAGTCAACTACTCGACCAGTTTTTGGAACATATTCCGAGCAAATTCAGGTATTTCAACATCCATTTGAATTATGAGAATATCATTTTCAAACCCAATATCAGTTTTATCAATCGGACCACCTATCAACTGAATCTGAACCAAGCCTACATCAATTTGTACGACAATTACAGTGATGATGCTAAAAAAAACATTGCCAAAGCAACCCTCAAAGGATTTGAGTACGAAAAAACAAAAGCATTGGAGACAGTGACCGATGTTTTTTTTAAAGCTTATGGCATGCACTATCCACAACAGGGAATTTTGAAAAGTACCATAAAAGGTTGCATGCAAAAAGCAATGGAATTAAACAAGGGTTTTTGCAGAAGTGTAATCAGTGAAAATGGCGAATTATGGAGTGCAGGTTTCTTTTTTATATCGAATGGTTATATCCACTACGCCATTGCAGCACCAACAGATGCCGGCAAAATGGTGGGCGCTACTCACTTACTCATTGATGAAGTCATCAAAGAGTTTTCCAACCAAGCCCTTATTTTCGATTTTGAAGGTTCGGACATTAAAAGTGTCGCTTATTTTTACTCCAAATTTGGTTCACACAAAGTGCATTATTTACAAATACTCGCCAATAGATTGCCTTTTTGGTGCCGATTTTTAAAGAAAGGTTAGGGAGGTAAGGGGTTTTATGGGCGCAATATTTTTTTGCATATTCAATTAGAATAATTACCTTTAATCGTATCAAATGATACTATCAATAACGTAGTATCGCACTCCTACAAAATCATTAACACCCAAATAATTGTTGCGGTTTTGGGCACAAATGGTTTAAAATCACATTCCTCTGTTTTTAATAATTTCCTTAACTTTGCCCTAATGAAAATTATCTGTATTGGAAGAAACTATGGAAAACACGCGTTGGAACTAGGGAACAGTATTCCCGAACAACCCGTTATATTTTGTAAACCAGATACGGCGCTCTTAAAAAACAACGAACCTTTTTACCACCCCGATTTTAGTAATGACATTCATCACGAAGTGGAACTCGTTATCAAAATTGACAAAATAGGTAAATCTGTGTTGCCCAATTTTGCCCATCAATATTATTCCTCCATTAGTTTAGGTATAGATTTCACAGCACGTGACATTCAAAACAACCTAAAAGCAAAAGGATTGCCTTGGGAACTTGCCAAATCTTTCGACCATTCAGCAGTTGTAGGTGAATTTGTTCCTTTGCACAATCAAGACATCCAAAACATTGACTTTAGTCTTCAAAAAAATGGCGCTTTGGTTCAAAAAGGCAATACCTCGGACATGCTGTTCTCTGTCAATGAGATTATTTGTTTTGTGTCGCAATACATGACCCTAAAAACGGGTGATTTAATTTTTACAGGAACGCCTGAAGGGGTTTCTAAAGTTTCTATTGGCGACCGTTTGGAAGCTTTTTTGGGCACACAAAAACTATTGGATTTCTTGATTAAATAATGAGATTAATTGTTTTCTATCTTGCTCTATTTTTATCTCTTTACTCAGTAAAGGCTCAACCCTATGGACAATTTCCAAGCAATGATTTTATTCCTCCGTTTGAAGGTAAATTAGAAATTATTGGCACTTTTTGCGAACTGCGAAACAATCATTTCCATGGCGGTTTGGATATTCGTACTGATTCCAAAATAGGGAGGCATGTATTGGCCATAGGCGACGGTTATATTTCACGCATCAATATTTCAACACACGGCTATGGCAAGGTGTTGTACATTACTCATAAAAACGGATACACAAGCGTGTATGCCCACTTACACGATTTTCCAGAACCTATCAAATGGTATATTACCAAAAACCATTATTTACTGCAAACTTTTGAAATGGAACTGTTTCCTGAACCTGATTTATTGCAAGTTAAAAAGGGGCAACACATTGCTTACAGCGGAAATACAGGAGGTTCACAAGGACCGCATTTGCACTTCGAAATAAGAGATACCAAAACCGAAGAACCTGTTAATCCTTTGTTTTTTGGAATAAAAATGAAAGATGTGCTCCCGCCTGCTTTTCGTAGCCTGTATTTATATAAAAAAGATTCGCTCGAAAAATTATACAACGGGCACTATTCCTCTAAGGCATTAAACCTCAAAAACAGAACCATTACTTTGCCCTATGGCACTTATGCTTTTGGCGCTCATTTGGTCGATTATGCCCTGTCTGCTGGTGACAATAACGGGGTGAATTACTTGGAAGTATTTCGAAACAAAAACTTAATTTATCAATGCCATATTGAAAGGTTTTCATTTGCCAAAAACCGAATGATGAATAACTATATCGACTACAAACGCAACAAAGAATCTGGGGTTAAAATGCACAAACTATTTATAGATGACGGCAGCACTTACGATTTTTGGAAAACGTCGCCAAGCGATGGTTGGTTCAACATTGAAGACAGCATTCCTCAAGTTTTTAAAATAGTAGCTAAAGATGCTTACGGCAATCAGAAAAGTATGGAAATAACCATTATTGGTCATCAAGAAAAAGGCCTACAGATCCGTGAATACTTTTCATACAGTAAGGATTTTAAACATTGTATTGCTCAACAGGCAAACACCATAGAATTTGGCAAGGAATGTATTGTTAAGTTTGAACCCAATACCTTTTACAGTGATTACAAGTTGCCTTTCAAAAAAATATCATCAACGTCATACCGTGTAGGTGTGGAAAATGTACCTGTCGATAAAAAATTTGAAATCAAGTTTTTACTCAACCCTAGACAAAGTTTACTCGCCAATAAACTGACCATTTGCCAGTCGAATGGGAAATCATTTGGCGGTGAATACCACAATTTTTACTTCAGTACCAAAGTGAAAGAATTGGGTACTTATTATTTGGCAATAGATACCATCAAACCAGTTATTCAAGCTGTAAGTCTGAATAAAAACGGTTATTTTTCCTTTATCATCAAAGATTATCTTTCTGGTATCAAAGATTATGATTTTTATATCGATGATGAGTGGGTATTGCTTGACTATGAATCAAAAAATAGCCTAATTTCTGGTAGAATTCCCAATAAACTGGGTTCAGGCAAACATCTTATTAAACTAATTGTTAGAGACCATAGAGACAACGAAAAACTTTTCACTAAAATAATACAAGTACCATGATAGAAACAGGACAAAAAGCACCCGAATTAAACATTAACGACCAAAACGGAACACTTAGAACCATTGCTGAATTTAAAGGCAAAAAACTAGTTCTGTATTTTTATCCAAAAGATGACACCCCCGGTTGTACAGCCGAAGCCTGCGATTTAAGAGACAATTACAGTCGTTTTTTAAGCGAAGGATATGCCATATTAGGCGTTAGTCCAGATACAGAAGCAAAACACCAAAAATTTATTGCTAAATACGAACTGCCTTTCGACTTGTTGGCAGACACTGAACAAACTGTTGCGATGGCGTATGGCGTGTGGGTTGAAAAAAGCATGTATGGCAAACAATACATGGGAATAGCTCGCAAAACTTTTATAATCAACGAAAACGGATTGATTGAAACGGTAATTGATAAGGTAAATACAAAAGCGCACACTGCACAAATTTTGTAGTATTACTTCTTCTTAACTGTTGATTGTTTTTTGGGTTTACCCTTCGTTTTCTTTTCCTCAATAACCTTTGTTGCCCTTACAGGAACTGTCTTTTCTTTGCGCTTTAAGAACATCGACATTTGTGGTTTTTCTTGAGTTCTCCAATTGAGTTTATCTAGGTATTTTTCGCTTTCGGGAAATGCGTTCATTGGATATATTTTACCTGTTGGTTGTCCATAAAATTTAATGTGACTGACCTTGGATGAATCCATAAAAATCAACATTTTTTTGCAAGCCTCTTTGTTCACACCTGAGTATTCAGCTGTGTCTGTGTCATTGTCCCTGATGTAATATATTATTTGGGCATTGCCATCAACTAACACTTGACTGAGTTTATTGTCATTAAAATAATTGACCATGTTTACACCCGATATTTGGTTGTAATAATTGGGCTTAACTTGCGAAGCGATGAAAGCATTTTCCTTTACAATTAACTGATAAATTTTTTTGTTTCGCAACAGAATGTACATGGTATCTCCCGTAATCTGATTGTTCTCATTCCACAGAATTGGATTTTGATACAAGTTAATTTGACTGTCTTTGAAATTATATAAAAGGGAATCGCAATGGCCCACCAAATCTTTTTGGAGAATTGAGGTGTTGTGGAAAGCCTTCATCATTCTGTGGTTAGAATCATTGAGGTAATAAAAAGTGTCAGCAAGGATAAAAAAAGTGTCATCTGTTTCCATTTTTTGCGCCATTGGACTGTGCGTAATCCAAGTTTCTTTTTTTTGTTCGTAATACAACCCACGCTGACCATACACTTGTATTTTTTCTGTGGTATCTGTAAGGACAATATTGCCTATTCCCCTTCCTTCGCCTTTCTTTTTATCATACAGCAAACTGTCTGCTTTTATGGTATTTGAACCGCTTATAATAGTGGCTTCCTTGCTAAACTGCGCTTTTTCTGTTTTGGTATTGTACCATCCATATTGGCATAAAATAGTAGATTCATCATTGACAATCTTAGTTGGTCCGTAAAAATAAGCAGTTTTTGAGTTTGAAAAATAATCCAATGTATCCGAAAACATGGTATAATCGGGTGTTCTAAGGACAACCTCTTTTTTGAAATTAAACAAATTGGCACGCTTAAAATAAGTACCTCTACCGCTAGTCAGGGTGGTGGAACCATTCACTATTTCGGCATAATTGGTATAAAAGCCAGTTTGATTAACCGTGTTATAAAGAATTGATGTGGTTTTTAAGGTCATTTGATCGTCCCTTAAAATCACTTGTTTGCCATTAACCATGGCAGTTTTAGTTGCCTCATCGTATTTCAAATAATCGCCCCCAGAAAGGTAGAAAGTATCTGGTTGGAAAATAACAATATTGCCATAACCCTCTATAATACCGCGTTCAGATTTACGAATGGCACTGTCACATTGTATGGTCACACCATTGTGTTTAATTACAACATTTTCTGCAATGGTCGTTTCCTTTTTGATTTGATTGATAGACAGACGTTCGCCACCTATAATTTGCACTTCGGTTTGCGAGTGCACTCCTAACACCAAAAAACACAATATTGCGAGTAAATATACCTTCATTTTTTTGAACCGATGTACAGGTTCAATTTACATGCCAAAGATACAGTAAAGAATAAACTTTCAAATAGGGAATAAATTGTCAATACGAAATCCACTGCGGTATCGAAAACCTCATTGCAACTTAATTTTTATAAAAAAGATGCATAATAAGCATGTGTGGCAAACTAATACAGGCAATAAACACAAAGAAATACGACCAAAAAGAGAGATTTATCTCTGAAATAAAAATGGCTTTCATTAATATAAGTGCAAAAATAAGTAAAGCACCCAACAAATACGGAATGGCTTCTTTGTAAAGAGAAATCGACCCAAGTGATAAGCCATTTTGCAAATGTTGCCAAGCGTTGTAACTGTGTTGAAACACAAAATATAGAGCAAATGCCAATGGTAGTGGAATAACTACACCTGCAAGTAAAATCAGCAATAAACCCGAAAATAGATTTTTTTGGGCAATCAATCTTTGATAAATCAAGTATAAAAACCCTAATACAGCAATGAACAGACTATGAAATGGAAAAACAGATTGGTATTGCTGCAAATGCTGTAAGCCTTGAATATTTGCAATCACTTGTATTGATTCTGTGTAATGAGTGCCTATTATAAACAACAAAATTGACAAGCCTGTAAAAAAGGCATTGAAATACTGTTGAATAGTTTTTACCCGAACACCTGTTTCTTCCAATTCCGATTCACCAAAATGAAACGCAGAGTATATTACAAAAACAAGCAAAGAAACAAGTGGTTGAAATTGCCATAAAACAAAGTAAAACACTACAATCGCTAAATATTTAAGAATAAAAATCGGGAGTGAATTCAGCGTTTTCCCTTTGTACAATAGGTGATCTACGGCACCATGTGGAATGCCTATCCACAGCAGTCCAAGGAGAATAATAGCATAAGCAAAGTAACTTGCTATAGTTGGGTTAAAAGCATTGATAAACAAGTAAATCACAACAGAAAAAAACACGCCTAAATACCTGAGTTGATTTTTATTAACTAGGTTAATCCAAACTGCCTTTAAAAATGGCGGCCATGGCAGGGAAGAAAACAGTTTAATTTCCTGAAATAATGTGGTTTTTTCGTCCAAAAAGGCAAACACGGTTTGAATGGATTGACTTTTGAACAATTTAGAAAATATGGGCTTTCCAAGGAAAGGCCATTTTTGTAATATAATAAGCAACAAAGTGTCGTAAAACTTAAATCTTTTTTTAGATTTTATGTTTATTTTGTTGAAATGGTCGGTGTTATTATTGGCTATTTTATCAGAAACAACAGAGGCAAACTCAAACATATTTTTGAATCCGTAGCCTGTGCTTGGTTTTATTAAATTGGCTCTTGCGCCGGTATTTAAAACCCCTTTGTGTTCACTGTGAGGATTGCTGTAATTGGTCATGGGAATACAACCAAACTCCTCAGCTATTACTTGGTAGTTGCCATACACTTCTTTGATTTTTTTATCCAAAATTTCCTTGGCGTAGGGAATCTGAATGGTTTCCGAACCAAAACGGGTTAATTCAATCAATGATTCACGAGAGGAAAATGGGAGGGTATAAACAAATTGGGTAAAATCACTTTGGTCGACATTAAAATTCATCATTTCGAAAGCATTCTCTTGAAAAACGTCGATGTCGCATCTCACGTGTATGCCATAAAAAGATTGGTTCAGATAAATCTCAGATTTTTTTAAGTTTTTCCAAGAAGGCGTTCTACTATCAAACACGAAATGGGCACTAAGAGTACCCTCGGAAGTATGCACAAATTGAATATCAGCCTTGCTAGAAAGGGTTTCCACTTTGAGCGAAAATAGAGGAAAGTGATGCTTGTTTACTATTTGTAAAGTATGGGCATACAGGTCGATACTTTGAATGTAATAATAAACTTGATTTTGTATATTTTGTAAGTGAGAATCATTCACCACTATGGCATTATAAGAGTGGGTGATTAGTGGTTTTAAGTCATTGACAATTGGGTCAGTAGGAGCGGCCCAAAAACAATATGTTTTGTCATTTAAGTTTTTTTTATCAGGTTCAAAAATGGCTACTTTTTTGGATTCCAAAAGACCCTTTTGAAGCAGTTTAAGTAAAATCAAACTGTTACTAGCGCCCAAACCAATAAAGACATAGTCGAAAATAACATCCGTGTTATTAAAACTTGTATTTATAATTTGCATTTGTATTTATTTGAAATTTTGACAAAAAAAGAAGGCTATACTAATGAAAATATAGCCTTCCGTTTTTATAAGTTTAATTGTTTAAATTTGAATTAATCTTCTTTAGTTCTACTTAAAGCATAGATAACCAAACCGAAACCAATTTTGTTGATAGCATCAGCGATGTTATAAACAATATCCATAGCGTGAGCAGCAGCAGCTGGGTCAGAAACCAATTGCATACCGAACAATCCACCTGGAGTTCCTAAAATGTAACCTAGTGGATAGATAGCCCATCCTACTAATACGAACCAACCCAAAATTTTAGTTGCTTTTGCTACTTGAGCACCAGCAGTTTGAGCCAATTTAGCTACTTCACCAAACCACACTAAATAAACAATGTAGAAGTAAGCTGCACCTGAAATGACACCCCACAATACGCTACCGTCTCTGTCTAATACTTCACCTACGTAACCTGTAATTAACATTACTAATGAAGCCAAGATTAATTTCCATAATAGAGCAATTTTGGCACCTGCTTTTTTGGTAATCAAGTAAAACTCAACACACATTAAAGGCACTGTTAAAATCCAATCAACATATCTGAAGAATGTTGGTGAATCACCTGTTTCTAAATTGTAACTTCTCATGTAGTAGTAGTGAACTGCTGCAATGAAAGTAATTAAACCAGAAACCAAAACTGAAGTTCTCCATTTAGCTGAAGTGTTGTTTAATTCTAGAAAGAAGAAAACTGAAGCGGCCATCATAGCCATTGTTCCGATAAAAAACGTAAAGGCTACGTAATTATCGCTTGCGATTTTTAAATGTTCCATTTTGTATTTTTTAAAATTTCCCTACTCGTTTGGCTTTTCGGATTACGCCCATTTTTTGAAAAAGTGTTATTGTCACTTTTTGTTTAACATTTATTAAACATAATTAAATGACTAATTGTTTTTAATAATTTGAAAAAAATTTAAAATAATCGTTATTATACTGAATATTAGGTAAATAAATATTTTAAAATTATTTTTTATTTCCCTAAATTTGCTAATTTAATGATAAAAAATATTTAAAAATATGATAATCAGCAGTTTGTAAAATTTGTTTTACATTTAAACCAAAATACAAAAATACCCCTACATTTGTATCTACTATCAAATAAAAAATAAACATTAAATAACTAAGTTAAGTATTATACCCATAATATTACATCATAACATTTATGACTAAGTCGTTAAAATTTATTTCAATACCATTTTTTACTTTTGTTTTTTCATACAAAATCTTAAAATTATGATTCAATAATGGGCATGAATAAGTATAATATAAGTTTACCTACCTGTTGTCAATTTACTTGGAACAGAATAACTACATTTCTTATTTATTTGGAGTTTAATTCTATATCACATTCATACTTACTGTCTAATCCATAAATATAAATACAATGAGTGAAATAGTTTTCCATAGTGTTGTTTTAATAATACCTCTTATTGTCTCTAATGTAATGCACATGTTGATAGTGAAACACAATTATTTTCAGTTCTTAAACTTCCCTATCAATAGCACATTATTTGGTCGCAATAAAACCTACCGTGGATTTGTAGTTTTGTCTCTGATTAATGGCTTCTTGTTGTATCTATCTAATACTATTTTCAATACCCACCTCTCCTATCCTTTTGGAATTGGTGCATTACTTGGCTTAACCTATATGGTTTTTGAATTACCTAATTCGTGGGTTAAAAGGCGCTTGGGAATAGCTCCTGGAGAAAAACACAATCGTTTTGAAATTGGTTTTAAACTGATTGACAAAATGGATTCAGCTTTTGGGGTGGTTCTTATTTATTGGAGTCTAGGCTTTGTTGACCCTGCAATGGCTTTGTTCCTTTTTCTTATCAGCAGCTTTACGCATATTTTATTTTCACAACTTCTTTATTTTTTAAAAATTAAAAAATCTTTCTAATGTACATCCATTTATTAAATGACTCTTTCGGTGAAGATGAAGCAGGTGGCAAAGCACTCAGTTTGTCCTACATGCTGCGAAAAGGCTTTCCCGTTCCAAATGGTTTTGTAATCAATACTTTGGCATTCCATCAGTTTGCAGGTAATATGGAAACGGATAATGTCTTTAAGTTAGAACTTGAAAATGCCCTTCAATCTATAAATGCAAAACAATACATGGTCAGAAGCTCGGCTGTAGGTGAAGATTCCGACGACGCCTCCTTTGCAGGACAGTTGGATTCTTTTATTTGCAGTAACGACCCTGTAGATCTTTTGAAACACATAAAAAAATGTTGGGAATCTAGATTTAAAGACAATGTAAAAAAGTACGAAACCCATACTGGCAAACATTTGCAAGGAATGGGGGTTGTAATACAAAAACTAATTCAACCCGATATTGCAGGCGTTTTATTCAGTCGACATCCCGAAAATGAAACTAAGTTATTGATAGAATATGTTGAAGGGCATGGAGAAAAACTTGTGTCTGGCGCAGTAACTCCCGAAAGTGTAACTGTGTGTCACCAAACAAACGACGCTCCCTCCCAATTTAAAAATCTGATTAATGATGCAAAAGCAATTGAAAAAAGTTATGGTTTTCCAGTTGATATTGAATGGGCTATTGCTGATGGTCAACATTATTTTGTTCAAGCCCGACCAATAACAACAAATGCTAACAGTACGCTTCAATATTGGTCGAATACCAATGTAAATGAAAATTATCCTGAAGCTATTTCCCCACTGTTATACTCTATAGCTCGGGATGCTTATTACAATTATTTTAAAAACTTATCGGGACTGTTTATGGTTCCTGAAAAAGAAATCAGATTATTGGAAAGTGCTTATTGTAATGTAATTGGCATATTTGGCGCTAGAATGTATTACAACATGAGCAGTATTCATCAAATACTTTCTGCATCGCCTTTTTCTGACTTACTACTTAAATCCTTTGATAATTTTGTAGGGTATGAAAACAATGGCAACAAACAATCCGAGAAAAGCAGTGGTAGTAAACTAAAATTTGTAATGGAAATGTTTCGATTTCAATTGAAACTAAAAAATACTGTCGTAGAATTTGAACAACAAGCAGATGCCTACAGTGAAGGAGCCTCTGCAGCTATCTCTTTTGAAGAACTTAAAAGATGCTTTCATGGTTTTATTGAAATTAGAATGCACTCTTGGTACAAAGCTTCTCTGGCAGATTTTTTTGCTATGCTATACCATGGCATGCTTGGAAAATTTTGTCGTCGTTTTTATGGCGAACAGTCGGAAGGTATTCACAATAAACTAATTCAGGCCATTCCTGGACTTATCAGTAGCGAACCTATTCTTAGTCTATACGATATTAAGTGCCAATTAAGATTACATGCAGATTTTTATGACTATTTCAAAAACAATAGTCCCGAAAAAGTACTTGCACGCATCCAAACCGACCACACTCTTCATAACATAGCCCATCGAATACAAAACCATATTAGCAATTGGGGTTTCCGATGTTCGGGCGAACTTATGTTAACGCACAGTACTTATATGGATGAACCGCACAAGTTCATTGAATTACTTCAACAGTATGACAAACTTCCCGACAGCAATCCATCTTTATTAATGGAGGCGAAACACAAAGAGAGGCTTGAAAGTATCACGGCTTTTAAAAAAGACATATTTAAAAAACGTGGTTTAAATTTTCCTTTAGCAATTGTTGAATCTCGAATTCTATCCCTCCTTATCAATTTGGCATGCAAGGGAATTGCATCACGTGAAAGGGTTAGACTAAAACAAGCATTGCTTTATTATCGTTTTAAACAAGTGCTCCAAAAAAGCGGTAAAGAATTCAAAAAAAGGCATTTTATCGAACAGGCCGAAGACCTTTTGTTTTTGAGATACAAAGAAATCGCTGAGCATTTTAGTTCATCGGAAATGTTAGCAGAATCTACCTTTGAAACTATTAAATATCGCAAGGACAATTTTGAAAAAGTAAAAAGCCTTGTCTATCCTGATGATTTCAGCAGTCACATTGGCTATTATCCGAAACCCAATGAGGTAAAAACCGTTAAAAATGAATCTTCGGAACAAGGGAATGGACTCAAGGGTATGCCAATTTGTGGTGGTAAAGTAAGGGCTAGAGTTAGAGTATTGGAAAGTGTAATGGAAGCACACAAACTTGAAAAAGGGGATATTTTAGTGACCAGACAAACCGACCCAGGATGGGTGTTGGTATTTCCTCTTATTAGCGGCCTTATTGTGGAACGAGGTGGCATGCTGTCTCATGGGGCTATTGTGTCCAGAGAATTTGGCATACCCGCCATTGTTGGAGTTCATGAAGCTTCCTCAAAAATTCCTGACGGGGCTTTGGTTATACTTGATGCTGACACAGGATTTATTGAAATTATAAATGAATAAGCTGCTTAAATATAGACAACAAAGATTTAAGATTTGGCCCTTTTTGAGCCTCTCTGTTCTGATACTTTTGCTGTCTAAAAACAACATCGAATTTGGGATTATGGATGCTTATTCACTAATTCAAATTCTTGTTTTTTTGTTTAGCATGCGACTCTACGACGATTTGAAAAATGCAGCTTTTGATTTTGGTAAACCAAACCGCGATTACACCCTGAAAGAAAATAAAGCGGATTTAACCAAAAGTTTAATCGTGACATCAATTATCGCAGTTCTTTTACATTGGAATAACACAAGCAATACCGTGCTTTTAGTTGCCTTCTTTATTAGCAATCATCTACTATATTTGCTGTTTTTTAAGCATGAAAAAGGGCGATTTATTTTACCACTTATTAAGTATGCTTTTATAGTAAGTTTAATTTGTAATGGCAATATTTTATTAGGCTTAATGATGTTTCTTGCCATGTTTGCTTTCGACCTTGCTAGCGAACCACAAGCTACCTTTAATAGAAAATTGATTTACCCTGCTCTTGTCTTGGTTTTTGCCGTTTTTTATTCCCAAAACAGCACATTATTTTATGTTTTTCCTGCCATTGGACTCACCATAACTATAGTAGCAATGGCTATTCAATACCGACATGCCTCATATCTTTTACTAGCTAATTTACTAATCCTCAAACTTATTCATTTATTCTTATGACATACAACCCAAACAGCCACATCAAAGAATTTGGAAATCCTGAACACTTAGAATTTGAAACCATAGCGTGTTACGTGTGTGGAAGTAACAAGTGTACTCATTTTCTGATTGGCGAAGACGACCTAACGGGCAAAGAAGGCCGTTTTAATTACGTAAAATGTAGCGATTGTGAATTGGTGTACCAAAACCCGCGTTTGCCTGTAGAACAAATAAAACCCTTTTACGACTCGGAATACATAGCGCATCGCAAGAAAAAAAACTGGGGTATTCTTACGCCTTTGTACGAACATGCAATGAATAAGCACGACCGTGAAAAAGATAAATTAGTTTCAAAATATATACGCTGCAATAAGGAAACTAAAATACTTGATGTTGGATGTGCTGTTGGAACATTTTTACTACACATGAACAAAAAATATGGCAGTGACATAAGTGGTGTTGATTTTAAAGAAGATTTAAGCTATCCTGGATTTGAGAATATTCACTTTTATCAAGGTCTTTTTTATGAACAAGAGATGAAAGAAAATCAATTTGACTTGATTACCATGTGGCATTTTTTTGAACACGATTATGACCCTAATCGCTCATTAGAAATGGTAAAAAAGGTAATTAAAAAAGATGGTTATTTAGTGATAGAAGTGCCTCGATTAGACTCCCTTAGTTTCAAACTTTTTGGCAACCGTTGGCCTGGTGTTCAAGCGCCACAACACACTGCACTTTATGACAAAAAAGCATTGTTAAGCATGCTCGAAAAACATGGATTTAAAATTGAATCCTATTTACCTTGGGGTGCTTTTCCTCCATATTTTTATCTTTTTACGGGAACTTATTTTAAACTTATTGGCAAAAAACTGAATTTAGAAAAAATCATTTTTCCTTACTTTCTTGGGCAATTCTTATTAACCCCCATTCTTTGGTTTCATAAAAAACTTAACCTTTCAATGCAAACTATAGTATGCAAACTTCCTTAAAAAACCTGTATCAACTCTTTATAATTTTTACAATGCTAACTGTTTGTGGCATCGTGATATTTACATTAAGAATTGTATCATTGGGATATTTATTGCCTTTTAATCGCATGTATGTCATGCCATTTATTTCCAAATTAACCATGTCACTCGTTGGTATAAAACTAGACATTCCTAAAAAACTAGAACTCCCCAATCAACCTGTTTTTATTACATTCAATCACAATTCCTATTTGGATATTTTTGCACTTACTGCATTGGGGTTAAACAACACTCGTTTTATGCTTTCTGAGAAAACTATAAAAATATTACCTGTTACACTGGTTGCACTTGGTATTGGCGTTTCTTATATTCCTCAAAAAAAACATAAGAAAAGGCGATTGGCTTATTTTGAAAAAATTGAAAAGGAAATAATGGCCAAAAATTTCAACATAGCGGGATCATCGGAAGGGGTTCATGAACACAAACACCACATTGATAAATTCAACAAAGGCGTGTACCACATGGCAACAGTTTGTCAATTGAACATAATTCCTTTGTTTATATGGGTTCCCGAAGCTTCTAATCCATTTAATAAATACCGTTATTTCAAACGAGGAACTATCCTTATTGAACCTATGGAAACTATTAGTACAAAGGGCTGGACATTGCAAAATCTTGATGAAAATAAAGAAGCAGTTCGCAGTCTATTTGTTGCAAAATTTGAACATTACAATAAGCTTTATTCAGAATGAAAATACAATTCCCACTTAAAGATTTTAAATCAAGCAATCAAAGTGCTTTTTTGTACTTACTATTACCCGCAGGATTGTGTGTTTTTGGCCTTTATTTGTCAAATAACGCTGTGTTCAGTTTGGGCTATTTCGTTTCACAATTATTGCTTGGTATATTCTTTTTTCAATGTTTTATTTTACTCCACGAGACAGGACATTTTAGTTTTTTTAAAAGTCGGAGATTGAATGTTTTATTTGGTCATTTTTTTTCTGTCGTAACCATTATTCCATTCAAAAACTGGACAAGTATGCATAACTTACACCACCGATGGACAGGCTATAGAGACAAAGATCCTAGCACTGAAGATACAGTCTCCCCTAAATTTTCTATGTTTAGTAAAATCCTCATCAATGTTAGTTGGAAATTTTGGATGCCCCTTTTCACCATTGGATACCGCTACAATTATTGGAATATCTCCAAAATAAAACGACACTTACCTGCCAATCAGTTAAAGCCTATTTTCCTAAACATGGCCCTATTACTTGGTTTATATGCGTTGTTATTGGCATTTTACTCGCCCTTGATATTAAAAACACTTGGGCCTGCCTATCTTATTAGTTTAATGATTAGCGATGTCTTTATATTGAGTCAACATTCACACATAGAAATCCCATTATCCAATGGCAATGAAGTTAAGCCACTTCGCTATGCAGAGCAAATTCCATACACCAGAAGTTTGAAAATTAACCAAACAATTGCACGATTTTTCTATTTCAACTTCAACCTACACGAACTACACCACGCCTACCCTGGATTACCCGCTTATCACTTAAATAAAATACAAAAAGACACCCCTAATGCTATTAAATTTTCAGACTATTTAAAAGAAGCAAAAAGAATGAGTGGTCTTGATTTTGTATTTAAAACTTCTTCCAAAAAAATTGGGGTAAAAGACCCTATTAAAAAATAAAAGAAACTTTATTCATGCAAAAAGCACTGAAATTCAATTCAAACAACCAAACTGATTTTGTAAATACACTAAAAAGTAGGGTTGACTCCTATTTTTCTGAAACAGGAAAAGACCGTTTTGGCAATAGAGAATTAAGTATCAAAACCATCTTTATATTGGCATTATACTTTGTGCCTTGGTTACTCATTATTTTCAATGTTTTTGATACATTGTTACCCATTTTAGGTTTGTGGTTATTAATGGGTGCAGGCATGGCAGGTGGCGGGCTAAATATAATGCATGATGCCAATCACGGTGCCTTTTCGCGCAATCATCGAACCAATCATTACATGGGACTAATCAGTAATTTTTTTGGAGTCAGTCACATCAATTGGAAAATTCAACACAATGTACTTCATCATACCTTTACCAATATTGAAGGTCATGATGACAGCTTACATGGAGGTAAAATATTTCGATTTTCTCCTCACCAAAAATTATTGCCTTGGCATCGCTATCAACATTTATATGCTTGGCCTTTTTACACACTGCAAACTATAGTTTGGGCTATTTCCACTGATTTTGTTAGACTTAAGAAATACCGTGACATGGGCTTACTAAAACCCTATAAAAAATCGTACGATAAATTAAAACAAGAATTGGTCTTATGGAAAATTGGATACTTCAGTCTTTTTCTCATTATTCCTATGGTTTTTTCCGCACTTCCGTGGTGGCATACATTATTGTGTTTTATTGCTATGCAACTCTCGGTAGGATTTTTTTTAACACTAGTATTTATAACAGCGCATATTATGCCCGAGTGTCAATACCCTTTGCCTGATTCTAGTGGAACTATTGAAAATGCTTGGGCCGTTCACCAATTACAAACTTCATGCAATTTTGCAACAGGAAGCCGTTGGTTTTCATGGTATCTTGGCGGATTAAATTATCAGGCAGAACATCATCTATTCCCTAATATTTGCCATGTTCACTATCCTGCCATTTCTAAGATTTTAAAAGAAACAGCAACAGAATTTGATTTACCTTACTATCATATCAAAACATTTTGGGGTGCTATAAAAACCCATGCAGGCATGATGAAATATTTAGGAAATCCAACTTCGGCAAGTCCCACTTTGGTAACTTTGTAAATTGGGCATAAAAACATAAAAACAATTATACTATAAGGCGTGAAAACCCTTACTACCCTGCCCAATTTTCTCTATCCAAACTTCGGTATTGAATGGCTTCGGCCAAATGCTCAATTTTAATGTCTTCTGATTGTTCCAAATCGGCAATTGTTCTACTCACTTTCAAAATTCTGTCGTAAGCCCTTGCGCTCAAATTTAACCTTTGCATAGCCGTTTTTAACAATTGTGTGCCTGCTTCACTAATTGGACACAAATCCTTAATTTGATTGCTAGGCATTTGGGCATTACAATACACGCCTATTGATTTTTCTTCGTATCTCAAAGATTGAATGTCTCTCGCTTTTTGAACACGCTCCCTAACCAACTGACTGCTTTCATTGTTGCGTTTTCTACTCGATAACTCCTCAAAACTTACAGGAGTAACCTCAATGTGAATGTCAATTCTATCTAAAAGAGGGCCACTTATTTTACTTAAATACCGTTGAACTATTCCCGGTCCGCAAACACAGTCTTTTTCGGGGTGGTTGTAATACCCACATGGACAAGGATTCATACTTGCTACTAACATAAAACTAGCCGGATAGTCTACCGAAAATCTAGCCCTTGATATGTTTACTTTTCTGTCTTCAAGGGGTTGACGCATCACCTCCAAAACAGTTCTTTTAAATTCGGGTAATTCATCCAAAAACAACACCCCGTTGTGTGCCAAAGAAATTTCGCCTGGTTGTGGTGTATTTCCTCCTCCTACAAGCGCCACATCGCTAATGGTATGGTGAGGAGAACGAAAAGGCCTGTGAGCAACCAAACTGGCATTGTCGCCTAACTTGCCTGCTACAGAATGAATTTTGGTAGTTTCCAAAGCTTCTTGTAGGGTCATGGGAGGCAATATGGTAGGTAATCGCTTTGCCAACATTGTTTTACCTGCGCCGGGAGGTCCTATTAATATGATATTATGACCTCCTGCCGCTGCTATTTCCATGGCTCTTTTAATATTTTCCTGACCTTGCACGTCGGCAAAATCTAAGTCAAAATCATTCACTCTATCAGCAAAATCACTGCGTGGGTCGGCGGTTACTTGGTCCAACTGATGTGTGCCATTAAAAAAACCAACCACATCGGTTAATTTTTCTACACCATACACCTCCAAACCTTTTACAATTGCTGCCTCTTTAGCATTTTGCATTGGCAAAATAAATCCTTTAAAACCTTCCTTTTGTGCTTGAATAGCGATAGGTAAAGCCCCTTTAATTGGCAAAATACTTCCATCCAAAGACACCTCACCCATTATAATGTATTGGGTTAACTGTTCGGGTGAAACAATTTGTTCACTCGCTGCTAATATGCCTGTGGCTATTGTTAAGTCATAAGCACTGCCTTCTTTTTTAATATCAGCAGGTGCCATATTGACCACTATTTTCTTCCTTGGCCACGACAATTCGGTATTTTTAAAGGCCGTTTCTATTCTAAGTGAACTTTCCTTTACGGCATTATCTGGCAATCCAACAAGTGCATAAAAGGCACCATCGCCACTCACATTCACTTCTACAGTAATGGTATAGGCATTTACGCCATATACGGCTGAACCAAAGGTTTTAACAAACATAGTATTATAAATTATAAAATAAACAAAAAATTAAAAAGTTAAGCAACAGATTGCTCAATGTAATCAATCAAACTATGAATACATTTGATATGAATCTCTTGAGCCCTGTCTGCATATTTGGAATAAGGTGCTCTTATTTCCACATCGCACAATGTAGCCATTTTACCACCATCTTTACCAGTCAATCCTACCACTTTCATCCCTTTGGCTTTTGCTGCATTAATAGCATTAATAATATTAACAGACTGACCGCTTGTGCTTATCGCTAATAATACGTCATTGCTATTTCCCAAGGCTTCTACATATCTTGAAAAAACAAACTCGTATCCATAATCATTTCCAACACAAGACATGTGACTAACATCAGAAATAGAAATGGCAGGTAATGCCTTTCTATTCTCACGGTATCTGCCAGAAAGCTCTTCGGCAAAATGCATGGCATCGCATAAACTACCGCCATTTCCACAACTCATTATTTTTCCGCCTGACTGAATGGACTCAACCATTAACTGTGCCGCTTTTTCTATAGCAACAAAATTGGCCTCATTACTTATAAACTGCTGAAGAATAGTTTGTGCCTCACTAAAATGAAATTTGATATTTTCCATCGTTTATTTGTTTCTTTTTTTAAACTCCTTAACACCTTCCTCTAAAAACTTTAAGAACTCTTCGGTATCAAATTGTTTCTTGTTAATTTCACTGCCTTCAGGCTTTCTAAGTAATTCTTCGTTGTTATCTAACAAACAATACATAGGTTGTGAAGAGGAATTGAAATAACAAATTTGTATTTCAGCATTTTTCTTACCCAAAGTAGTGATTTTTTGTTGACTGAATTTTCCGATAAAATAGTCAGATTCTGGCAGTTTAATTTTTTTGTCATCTACAAAAAGGGAAGCTATAACATAGTCTTCATTTAATAGTTTAAGAACTCTAGGGTCGCTCCAAACCAATTCTTCCATTTTTCTACAATTAACACAACCGTGTCCTGTAAAATCTATGAACAAAGGTTTTTTTAGTTCTTTAGAACAAGCTACTGCTTCTTCATAATCAAAGTAGGCATTGAGCCCGTGAGGAATATGTAATTCGTTGGCATAACTTGGTTTTGAACACATGTTTCCCTTAATGCCATTTACTTCTCTTAACGAACGATTAATATCAAAATCTTGGGTACTCATAGGAGGCAAATACCCTGCTAAAGCTTTAAGAGGTGCACCCCACAAACCAGGAATCATATACATTACAAAAGAGAAAGTTAAAACAGTAAACAACAATCGGGGTACTCCCAAGAATTTTAATTCACTGTCATGCGCAAATTTTATTTTGCCCAACAAATAAACACCCATTAATCCAAAAATAATAATCCATAAACTCAAATAAACCTCTCTATCCAATAAATGCCAATGATATGTTTGGTCGATTATACTTAAAAATTTGAGTGCCAATGCCAATTCCAAAAAACCAAAAACCACTTTAACAGAATTTAACCATCCACCGCTTTTTGGTAAACTTTTTAATAAATGAGGGAAGATTGCAAAGATGGTAAACGGCAAAGCAAAGGCCAATCCGAAACCAAACATAGCAACAATAGGACGAACGGGAGAACCGCCTTTAGCACTTTCTACAATTACATTTCCTACAATAGGGCCTGTGCATGAAAAAGAGACAATTGCTAGGGTAAGTGCCATAAAAAAGATGCCATAAAAACCTCCTTTATCGGCCTCACGGTCAACCTTATTCGACAACCATGAAGGTAGCATAATTTCGAATGCACCAAAAAACGAAAATGCAAATACCATGAACACAATAAAGAAAATGATGTTAGGCACCCAATGGGTTGACAAAAAATTACCCGCATCTGGTCCTAACAAAGCAGAAACGACGCTGCCTAACAACACATATATTAAGATGATAGAAATGCCAAAAAACAAACCATTGATTATGGTTTTGTTTTTACTTTTGTTGTCCTTCATAAAAAATGAAATGGTCATTGGAATCATTGGAAACACGCATGGTGTAAGCAAACCGGCTAAACCAGAAAGGAAAGCAATTACAAAAAGTCCCCAATTGTTTTCATTTTGCGTTTCAGAAGAAAGGCCATTAAATGTTTTATTAAGACAGGGTTGTGAACTGTTTTCAGGTGTTAATCGGTAGGATGCGCCAGACTTATTTGGAACAACTGGTGATTTTATAGTATCTTTTTTAGTTGTTGAATCAATGGTAGGAATTTCCTCGGGTACTACTGGAATGGGTGAAGATTCTGTGGTTTTGTTATCGCACGAAACAGGATTTCCTGTTGCTTTTAATTGGCCCGTCAATGAAATAGGAATAAGAGAACCAAAGTTAAAACAAGCCGTTTCGGTACACCACTGCCCTTCAACATTAAGCGTAACTTTAACATCATTGGAGAGTACTTTAATTTTTTGTCTGAACTCAGCTTTATTTACGAACTCACCTACTTCACAATTAAAAACATCATCCATTTTTACTTTATCACCCACACTTTTCAGTGAACCTTGAAGGCAAAAAGACTTATTTTCTTTGAAAATAGCACTGAAAGGAATAGGTCCTACATCACATTTGCTATTGGTACTGTACATGTGTAACCCACTTGGAATATCACATTTAATAATTAGGTCTATTATATCACCTGTTTTAGGCGAGTTATTACTAAAAGAAACTTTAAACACAGGAGGTTTAGGTTCATTTTGTGCCGAAACAATTTGATTAATAAAAAGGACTAGTATACTTAATCCGACAATGATACGTTTCATTATTTATAGAATATATGTTGACAAAAATAAGCACATATTTTTTTAAATCCATATATTTTTGTTACAGTAAACATCAGTACATGAAAAAAAGTAGGTTCATATTCTCTCTTTTTGTGATACTTACCAACGGTGGTATCTATGCGCAAACAATGACAGTGAAGCAATATATTGATTCATTTAAAAACATTGCTATGATAGAAATGATAGAACATAAAATTCCTGCAAGTATTACATTAGCACAAGGAATTTTGGAGAGTGGATCGGGAAATAGTCGCTTAGCAAAGCAAGGAAACAACCATTTTGGCATCAAGTGTAAAAAAGAATGGACAGGTTGTACCATTTTAGAAGATGACGATGCCTTGCAAGAATGTTTCAGATGTTACAGCAATCCAAAAGAGTCATACAGAGACCATTCAATATTTCTGAGAAATAACAAAAGATATGCGGCTCTTTTCTTGCTATCAATATCGGATTATAAAGGTTGGGCTAATGGTTTGTTGTCAGCAGGGTATGCTACAAATATGAAATATGCCGACTTGCTTATTGGAAGTATAGAAAGAAACAAATTAGCACAATACGATTCATTGGTATTAAATGGTTACAACCCCTATAATCATCAAATGCCAGCCAACATTGAGGTTGTAGATAATAAAGTTCCCTATACTGTTGTTCAGCCGAATCAAAGTATAGAAAAAATAGCAGTTGAGTTAGACAAAACCGAGAAAAAAATCATCAAATACAATGATTTAAAAAACCATCAAATTGTACCCGGGGATGTTATTTATCTGAAACCTAAAAAAAGAAAGGCTTCAGTAGAAAATCATACAGTTGTATTGGGAGACAATATGTGGTTAATATCTCAAAAATATGCCATTAAATTGAATGTTTTGTACAAGAAAAACAAAATGGAGATGGGTACAGAACCCAAACCAGGGAGTGTATTAGAATTACAAGGTAAAGCTGAGTCTACTCCAGATACGCTCCAAATGATTGAAAATAAAAGAGAAACCCCAAAACCAATACAAGAAAACAACAATACTCCATCTGTACAAAATGGAATTAAAATACATGAAGTCGTTACAGGAGAAACATTGTACAGTATTAGTAGAAAATATGGTGTAGTGGTTCCTGAAATAATTAAACTAAATCAATTAAACAGTTCACAACTAAATGTAGGTCAAAAATTAAAAATTCCTGTAAAAGTTGACAATCAAATTGAAATAAGTCCCAAACAAAACACAGAAACAGTAAAACAAGAAGAAAAAATTGTAAAACACACTGTTATTGTGGGAGAAACCTTGTATAACTTGTCAAAAAAATACAATGTTAAAATTGAAGATATAAAAAAATGGAATAATCTTAATAATGAGGGTTTAAATATTGGTCAAATCTTGATTATTAGAGTCAACTAAATGTCATTAAATCGTCATTTTTAAAAAAATAATTTTTTTTTATTATATTGTTTTCTATTTTTGGAACCTTGAAATAAATAAATATATAGTTTAAATATGAAAAAATCAATTACTCAATTAACCAAATTATCCCTAGCCTGCTTCGTCATGCTGTTTGGGCTAATTCAAAATCTGGTCGCGCAGTCACCGTGGTGTCCTGCGGCTTACGACTACAATCAGTATTATTCCTCCACAAATTACATTTCTGCTTTAGAGCAAGTAAGAGTAAGATCAGGAAATAATGTTTTAATTAACAAACCTGCTGACGGTTGGAATTACACTGGCTCTTGTGGTTCTGAATTTGTATTAGTTAATTCTCCATCAAATGCTATTAATATTACTGCTGGTAATACATATACAATTGATGCGAGTGCATCTGCTACCTACAACTATGCGGGTAACTTTGGTGCTTATATTGACTATAACAATGACAAAGATTTCTTAGATAATGGTGAGTTTTTAGGCCAATGGGCTTATAACGTACCAGGCGGAAATACAGTTTCTCAATTGTATTCAAGAAACTTTACTGTTCCTTGTAATATTTCTCCTAGCGCTACTCGTTTAAGAGTAATGGCACAATATTATTATACATACTCTCAAGCAACTGGTTGTGCTACATGTAACAGTTACAGATTGTATTATGGTGAAACTGCTGACTTTAGTATCAATCTTGTATTACCATCAAGTGTAAACGCTAACTTTATTGCACCAACTGAAGCTTGGGTAAAAACAGTTGTTACCTTTATTAATAACAACCAAGTTGGTTACACTGAGCATGCTTGGGACGTAAACAACGATGGTTCTTTTGAACAACGTGGTATCACTCCTGACTACAAAACTACTTCAGGTGCATCAGGAACTTGGACTACTCCAGGTACTAAATGTGTTAAATTAAGAAGTACTAACTGTTTAGGTA